>JAABUX010001476.1_pt1 | contig 35490 bp, 30 predicted proteins | sample 5561851 | NCBI WGS metagenome assembly JAABUX01 (sample SAMN10711883, study PRJNA513361) | rock metagenome | isolation source: Antarctica rocks | place: Antarctica: Victoria Land, Richard Nunatak red sandstone | collected 2016-01-03
AGCGCCAGATGTACGGTCGTGCCCGCTTCGACCTGCTGCGCTTGCGCGTCCTCTACGCCCACTAAGCTACACCGCAGAGGCCCCCGCTCAGACTGGGTAGTCCTTCACCAAATGTGCGCAAGAACCCAGAAGTTGTCATTCTGAGCGGAGCGAAGAATCCCCGCATTCGCCCCGGTCCCCACCAACTCCAAAAGGTCATCGCAACGGCATGCCGCCCTCAAACCTCGCACTCCTAAAACTGCTACCCTTCCCCATAACCAATGCCCCACAGCAAGAACAAGCTCTTCTACGGCGACAATCTCCAGGTCCTCCGCGGCACCGACGCCCAGGGCCAACCCAACATCCCCTCCCAGTCCGTGGACCTCATCTACCTCGACCCACCCTTCAACTCCCGCCAGGACTACCACGTCCTCTTCGCCGAACGTGACGGCGGACGCTCAGCCGCGCAGATCACCGCCTTCAAAGACTCCTGGGAGTGGAACCTCGAATCCGAACGCGCTTACGAAGAGATCGTCGAACGTGGCGGCCGCGTCGCGGACGCCATGCGCATCCATCCCGTACATTTCATTAGCTACGATTATGGCAACAGCAGATGCTAAGGAATCTCCAGGGCAACGCCACCATTGCCGCTGCCTACTCCAGCGCTAGTCAGAAAGCCAGAGTAGTTACCGAAGGTTGGATCGAAGCGAACGGCTATTGTCTGGCCTGCGAAAGCGATAACCTCATCCCCACAAGACGAAATACGCGCGCTCGCGATTTCGAATGTCAACAATGTTCGCATCCTTATGAATTGAAGAGCACCGCAGGCCGATTCGGCAAACGCATTGTTGACGGTGCTTACGCAACAATGATGAAGCGCGTTCAAGAGTCGACGACTCCAACCTTGCTGCTTCTGGAGTACAGCCCATCATGGGAAGTCAGAAATTTATCGGCGATCCATCATTCTCTTATTACGCCATTGGCGATCGAACGCCGGAAACCTCTTAGCGCAACAGCGAAACGATCAGGTTGGATCGGTTGCAATATAAGCCTGTCAAGCATCCCGCCCGAGGGGCAAATTTCAGGTAGTTACTGCAGGCTGCTTTCTATCACCGCTTCAATGCCGAATCAAATTCGCTTCCGTTGAGAAAATAGCCGCGATTCCCACAGCAGAGCGCACTTGGACCAGCAATATGCTTCTTCTTCTTCATGGTCTCGGTAAGCGAGACTTTACAATAAAGGACGCCTACAGCCTTGAAGACGATCTGTCAAAAAGGTATCCTTCGAATCACCACATCCGGGAAAAGATACGTCAGCAACTTCAATTGCTTCGCAACAGCGGTCTCCTGACATTTAAGTCACGAGGACACTACCACTTAACAATGAAGTAGCAAGAGGAAGCGCCTGTGTTTATCGAATGGTACCTGAACGAATATCGCTGTGAACGATGCCTCACAGAGTGGGAAGATGAGTGGTCATGTATGTGCGATGACCGTTGCCCAAATTGTGATCTCGAACACGCCCCCTATCGCTCCACCGACCACAGTCGCTTGCCGGATCGGGAAGACTATGTCTACGCAGCTCGAAGGCTAGAGCAAACTGAAATCAGCATCGTTGACCCTGACCAGGTTGTGTTGAAACCTGGAGGGGCATTCGTTGGCACATCGGTCTGGGTCACGGAGGTTGAAGCGGTCGACTACGCCCAACATCGCCTCGAAGGTGACTGATTCGATAAAATTCCGTCCGTGTGGAATGCCGCCTGCCATCAACACCAATCGAGTGAGCCGCAAAGTAGCCTCACCATCTAAACGTGCTCAGCGTGGGTGTCATCGTGACCCGCGCCACCGAGCTCCAAAATATCTTCGTCGAGCTCGGCAAAGGCAAGTCTTACGGCAATTCGACAACGCACATGGGGAAGTTACGACCCAAGCTGGAAAATCGTGCGTCTGGCGGATGTCCCGTCCTTGCTTTTGGTATCAAGAAGAGTGCCTATGATCCCAACTCGTGAGGAGAAGCATGTCTCGGCCTAAGCTGACCAGAGAACTCGCGTTTGCCGCCAGCCTCGTTGGGGGAAATCGCTCTATGCGCCCAGCTGGACGACAGAGTTGGAACAAGCAAGACAAAGTGTCGCGGTACGAGAATTTAATCGCCTCTGGCCTCAATGCAAACACAAAGTAGAGAGAGGGTTCTGCGCGATTTGCTTCGAGGAGGATGGCGTAAAGTCCGTCCCCATCAGCTAGACTTGAAGATAAGCTAGAACAGCACCTAAAAGCCCCGGCCCAAAAGCCGGGGCTTCTTACTTTAGAAACAGGAATTTACCCACAAACCCAACGGGGTGTCCCCACCGACCACGCCAAACCGGGAGACACCCCCAACTCCCCCGGTCGATCCGCGTCCATCCGCGGTCAGCCTTTAGCTCTGCCGGTCAGGATGCCCACCCGGAGCCGCTGTACACTGAGTTTCAGCACACTCTCAACCGTTCAGGAGCTCTCCGCCGTCATGAAACTCACCCCAGGCAAACTCGCAGGTCTCAAGGCTGTCTCCACCGAACGTGGAATCATCGCCGCCGCAGCCATGGATCAGCGCGGCTCCCTCCAGAAGTCCCTCGCTAAGGAGCGCGGCGCCGCCGCCGACGCCCACGATCTCGAAGAGTTCAAGATCCACGTCACCGAAGTCCTTACCCGCCACGCCTCCGCCATCCTCCTCGACCCCGAATACGGCCTCCCCGCCGCCCGCCACCGCAACGGCAAAGGCCTCCTGCTCGCCTACGAGAAGACCGGCTATGACGCCCAGACCCCCGGCCGCCTCCCCGACCTCCTCGACCTTTGGAGCGTCCGCCGCCTCAAAGAAGCCGGCGCCGACTGCATCAAGATCCTCCTTTACTACTCGCCCTTCGAAAAGTCCGTCATCAACGACCACAAGCAGGCCTGGATCGAGCGCATCGGCGACGAGTGCATCGCCCACGACATCCCCTTCTTCCTCGAGTTCGTCGGCTACGACGCCGAAGGCGGCGACGAAAAGTCCCTCGCCTACGCCCTCAAAAAACCCTCGATCGTCTCCGGCGCCATGGCCGAGTTCGGCAAAGCGAAATACAACGTCGACGTCCTCAAGGTCGAAGTCCCCATCGAAATGTCCTTCGTCGAAGGCACCAAAGCCTTCAAGGGCGAAAAGGCCTACACTCGCGCCGAGGCCCTCCAGCACTTCCGCGACGCCGAGTCGATGACCCACAAACCCTTCATTTTCCTCTCCGCCGGCGTCTCCAACCCCACCTTCATCGAAACTCTCGAACTCGCCGGCGAGTCCGGTACCAAATTCAACGGCGTCCTCTGCGGCCGCGCCACCTGGAAAGAGGGCATCCCCGTCTTCGCCAAGCAGGGCCCCAAAGCCTTCCAGGAATGGCTCGAAACCGAAGGCGTTGCCAACATCACCAACGTCAACAAAGCCCTCGAAGCCGCCAGCCCCTGGTACCTAAAATTCGGCGTCAACAGCATGGACGAACTCGGTTAGCGATCAAGCAACTCTTACGCTTTTAAGAGATAGTAAGGATACGGCGCGGAGCCCGGCTTCTCGCCGTCTTTCCTTAAAACGCTTTTCGCTGAATCGACCGTCCAACTGTCATCCCCGAAAGGAGCTTGATGCCCGTTCCGATCCTTCGCCCTGCGCTCCGACCGATCGCTTCTCGCGTCTCCGTCCTCCTCTCCTCCGCCTCGTTCAGCCTCGTTCTCCTCGCTCCCGCTCGCGCACAAACATCAGCCGCCGTCCTCCCCTCCGGCACACCGCTCGTCCTCCGCATCGTCGACAACCTCCCCATGCGCGCCGGTCTTCCCTTAGCCGCCGAACTGATCTACCCCGTCTACGTCGACAACAAAATCGTTCTACCCGAGAACACCCGGCTGAGCGGAACCGTCGTCGCTCTCCGTCCGGATACCAACCGCCGCATCCGCGCACGCCTCGGCGGAGACTTCACCCCCTTCCATATCCCGGTCGTTCACTTCACCGAGATCATCCTCCCCGATGGCGCTCGCATTCCCATCAACACACAAACTGCGACCGACGGTGCCCCCATCTTCCGCGCCGTCGCTCCCCCTGCCGTCAAGGGCGGCTTCCTTCGCCGGCAGTTCGACATGGGCCTCACCGTAGTCCGCAGCGACGTCGCCATCTTCACCGCCCCCGGCAAAGCAGACCGCCTCAAGCAGTTCGCCTACAATCGGCTTCCCTACCATCCCGAACGCATCGAGAAGGCGACCGCCTGGACGACCGAGGCGGACACGCCCATCTCCCTCCCCGCCCAGCCACCTCCGCCACCCGCAGTCGCCACTGCGCCAGCGCCGAAGCGCCACTTCTGGGAAGAGCCTACCCCCGTCCCCGCACCCGTGGTCAACGACCCCAGCCGCTGGACCATTCAGGCCTACCTCGACCAGCCGCTCAGCTCCGAAACCTCCAAGACCGGCCAGCCCATCCAGGCCACCGTCGCCACCCCCATCCTCAACCCCGATGGCACCGTAGCCATCCCGCAGGGTGCCACCCTCGTCGGCATCGTCGCCAAGGCGCAGCCCGCGCGCCGCTTCGGTCGCACCGGTGTCCTCAGTTTCAACTTCCGCCAGCTCACCCTCCCAGGAGGCGCGCCGCAAAACGTTGAGACTACCCTCACCGGAGCGGACTCCGCGCAGGGCCTCGCCCTCAACTCCGAAGGCCAGGTCAAGTCGAAGCTCCAGGATAAGATCGTCGTTCCCCTCATCCTCGCGTTCCTCGCCAGCCGCCCGCTCGACCGCGGCGAAAACGGCGCCGGTGATCACCAGGCCGCCAAGGGCGCCGGTGCTGGAGCAGCGGGCCTCGGCCTCGTCGGAACCATCATCGGACTCTCCGGCGTATCCCCAAACGCCGTCGCCGGCATCGGCTACTACGGCACCGCTCTCGCCATCTACGACCGCTGGATCGCCCGTGGTAAAAAGGTCGTCTTCCCCCGCGACACCCGCATCGTCGTCCAGACCGTGTCCCGTCGCTCGGCCGCCATTCACGCAGACCCGTCACGTTCCCACAGTCAACCACCGCCGCCGGACCGTTAGCCTAATCCCACTCGATACTCCCCACCGGCTTTGACGTGATGTCGCACACCGTGCCACCGTCCAGACAGCACCTTTTCATAGCACTCTCGCCGCAGTAGTCGCCAGAATGGTAGCCAGCAGCGCCGCAAAAAGCATCACCAACAGCGGCCACCACGTCTCGATCCAGGACTGCGATTCATGGGACGAACTCATAGCAACATCCTCCTCTTCCATCTTCAAATCCTAACCGAGATCCGGCCAGCAGCACCCTACTCCCACTCAATCGTCCCCGGCGGCTTCGACGTGATGTCGTACACCACCCGGTTGATCCCCCGCACCTCGCTCACGATCCGGCTCGAAATCGTCCGCAGCACCTCATAGGGCAGCGCCGCCCAGTCCGCCGTCATCCCGTCCTCGCTCTCCACCGCCCGGATCGCGCACACATTCGCATACGTCCTCTGATCCCCCATTACGCCCACCGATCGCACCGGCAGCAGCACCGCGAAGCTCTGCCACACCTCGCGATACAACCCAGCCCGCTTGATCTCCTCCACCACAATCTTATCCGCCGCCTGCAGAATCGCCACCCGCTCCGCCGTCACCTCGCCCAGTATCCGCACCGCCAGCCCCGGCCCGGGAAATGGCTGCCGCTCGATGATCTCCGCCGGCATCCCGAGATCGCGTCCGATCCGCCGCACCTCATCCTTGAACAGATCGCGCAGCGGCTCAATCAGCTTCAGCTTCATCTCCGCCGGCAGCCCGCCTACGTTGTGGTGACTCTTGATTGTGTGGCTCGGCCCATGGACGCTCGACGACTCAATCACATCCGGATACAGCGTCCCCTGCACCAGCCACGCAATCTCCTCGCCCTCATGCTTCTCGCTCTCAAAGATCTTCCGCGCCTCATCGTCAAACACCGCAATGAACTCGTTCCCGATCACCTTCCGCTTCAGCTCCGGATCCGTCACCCCAGCCAGCTTCGCCAGAAACCGCTCGGCCGCATCCACCGCCACCACATGCAGCCCCAATCCCTCGGACATAGCCCGCTGCACCTTCGCGAACTCATCCTTCCGCAGCACACCGTTATTCACAAAAATGCACGTCAGCCGGTCCCCGATCGCCCGGCTCACCAGCACCGCCGCCACGCTCGAGTCCACGCCCCCGCTCAGCCCGCAAATTGCGTGGCCGCCCGCATGCCCGTCGCCCACAGTCTCCCGAACCCGCGCCACCGCCGTCTCGATAAAGTGCTCCGGAGTCCAGTTTTGCTCCGCCCCGCAGATGTCCACGACGAAGTTCTTCAGCAGTTCCACGCCCTGCGGCGTGTGCGCCACCTCGGGGTGAAACTGCACCGCCCACATACCGCGCCCCTCATCTGCAATCCCTGCAATCGTCTCGCCCGAGGTCGCCGTCAGCCGAAACCCCGCCGGCAGCTCCTTGGCCTCATCCCCATGCGACATCCACACATCCATCTCGCCCGGCAGACCGCGAAACAGCGGCGTCTCCGCCACAATCTCGACCTCCGCATGCCCATACTCACGTCGTGGCGCCGGCTCCACCTTGCCGCCCAGGTGATGCACCATGAACTGCAGTCCGTAGCAGATGCCCAGCACCGGCACATCCATCTCCAGCACCTTCACATCCGCGCTCGGCGCACCCGCGTCGTACACCGAACTCGGGCCACCCGAGAGGATCAGACCCTTCGGCGCATGCGCTCGAATCTGATCGAGCCCCACCGTGCACGGCAGCACCACGGAAAACACGTTGAACTCCCGTATACGCCGCGCAATCAGCTGTGTGTACTGCGATCCAAAGTCCAGAATGACGATCGTCGAGGTCGAGAGTGTGTCCACAAACCCAGTCTAAATGCGCTGCATAGGCGCAGGCGTCTAGCTCGGATCCTTGTGCCGCGTGTTCGTCACGCCTGTCACCACGCCAATGCCCAGCAGAATCACAACTGTCGCCACAATATACGTCTGCGGGATGTGCATCAGGTGCGCCAGGTAAGCAACACCCGCAATCAAAATGACATAACCAAGGGCATACAGGGCAAAGGACATGATCAATCTCCGTACTCAAAGATGCGGGAAGGCCTTGTGTGCCGATACGCACAACGCTCCCCAGGAATATTTTCGGCCTTTCTACGCCGGCTCGTAAGCCCGCCAAAGTTGCAGATACCCCACCTGCCGCGCCACATGGAAGAAGTCCGAAGCCACGCAATACCAGATCCCCACCGCGACCCACCACCACGTCAGAAACCCCTGCGACGTCACACTCTCAAATGGCAGCGGAGACGCCGAAAACACCAGCGCCAGCACCAGCAGAGCCACCTTCACGATCCCCATCACCAGGTTGATCTCCACCAGCTTCATCTTCAGCGGCCCCAGCCGAAAGCCCGCCCGCAGACTCGCCCATACCCCATACCCGCGCAGCATCGCCAGCAGCGGCGCTATGCTCAGCGTCCAGCTCACCACCGCCCACAGCGTAAACAACCCCAGCGTTCCCACAATCACCAGCGCAAAGTACTTCACCAGCTCCGGCTCCCCGCCCCTCCCCAGCGGCCCCGTCACGGCCGTAGCCGCCGCCCACATCATCAGCAAAAACCACACCAGCACACCTCCGCCCAGCGCCACGACACGCACTACCTGCAGCGCCATCAGCGTCAGCGGCCGCGGCCGCAGCGTCGGGTCCGCCCTCCGAAGCACCGCCGTCCGCCCCACCGCCGACACCACCACCCACACCGCCAGCAGCAGCGGCGCCATCCATCGCGCCACTTGGAGCACCATCGGCAGCAGCACCACGGCTGCCCCCGCGATCTTCGTCGAGGCCCCCATCGGATCTGTAACCGTCAAAGTATCTAACCCCAACCGACGCAGATCGTTCGTTCCTCCCGTAGCCGCCGAGAAGATCCGCATCGCACGCGTCCCCACAAGCCAGAGCGCGCCCACCCCAAACACCCAACGCCACAACACCTCGAGACCAACCACCGAGGGGTGCCGCCAGCACCACGACATCGTATACACAAACGTCTGCGTCCCCCGCACCGCACTCCGGACCGAACCGGGGTCCGGGGTCCCCCACGGATCGAGCTTTCCCGGCTGTTCTTGCCGTCCAGCCCCTAACCCGAGACCCGTCCGCCCGCCACTCCCTACACCCTGCTCCCTGTCCCCTGTCTCCCGCACTACCGCACCACGAGATTCACAAGCTTGCCCTTCACCACGATCGTCTTCACCACCGTCTTGCCCGCAATCCGCGCCTGCACCTTCTCGTTCCCCATAGCCGCCGCCTTCATCGCCTCCTCATCGCTGCCCGCCGGAACCGTCACCACCGTCACCAACTTTCCATTGACCTGCACCGGAATCTCCGCCTCCGCCTCACGCGCCAGCTCCGCATCCGCACGCGGAAACGGCGTTCGAAATACCACGCCCTCCCCGCCCATCTGCTCCCACAGCTCCGCCGCCAGAAACGGCGCAAACGGCGCCAGCAGCAGCACCAGGCTGCGAAACACCTCGCTCAGCACCGGTGCTGAAACCTCACCCGCATCAATCGCCCCCTCGCGGTCAATGATCGCGTTCACCAGAATCATGATCGACGAAATGCACGTGTTGAAGTGCCACCGACCGCTGAAGTCCAACTCAATCTTCGCCACCGTCTGGTGCAACACCCGCAGCACATCCCCCTCGGCCGCACTCAGCGTTGCCGCCCGCGCCTCGCCAATCCCGGCCGACCGCACCGCCCTCGCATATTTCGTCACAATTCGATACACCCGCGCCAGAAACCGGCTCACCCCCGCAACCCCGTCCTCCTGCCACTCGAGATCGCGATCCGGCGGAGCGGCAAACAACGCATACATCCGCGTCGCATCCGCCCCGTACTGCGCAATCATGTCGTCAGGCGAGACCACATTGCCCTTCGACTTCGACATCTTCGCGCCATCCTTGATCACCATCCCCTGCGTAAACAGCCGCTCCGCCGGCTCGCTGTTCTCGATCAACCCCAGGTCCCGCATCACCTTGGTCCAGAAGCGCGAATAGATCAAATGCAGAATCGCATGCTCCACACCACCGATGTACTGATCGATCGGAAACCAGAAGTTCGCCTTCGCCGAGTCAAACGGCGCCGTCGCATTCCGCGCATCCGTGTACCGGTAGAAGTACCAGCTCGAATCCACAAACGTATCCATCGTGTCGGTCTCACGCCGCGCCGGCCCCCCGCACACCGGGCACGTCGTGTTCACAAACTCCGGCACCCGCCCCAGCGGCGACCCGCCCTCCTGCGTAATCTCCACCTGCTCCGGCAAGATCACCGGCAGCGCACTCTCCGGCAGCGGCACCACCCCACTCGCCTCGACATCCGGCCCCCCGGCCACGCCCGCATGCCCGCGCTCGCAATACACCATCGGGATCGGCGTCCCCCAGTACCTCTGCCGGCTCACGCCCCAGTCCTTCAGCCGATACGTAACCGTCGGCGTTCCAAATCCTTCCGCCTTCGCAAACGCCGCCATCTTCTCTTGTGCCTCGAGGCAGCTCTCGCCCGTCCACTCCCCCGAGTCCACCAGCACACCCTCATCCTCACCCATGTACGGCAGCTTGAGCCCAGCCTCACTCTCATCCACATTCGGCGCCACCACCCGCCGGATCTCCAAACCATACTTCGTCGCAAACTCAAAGTCCCGCTCATCATGCGCCGGCACGCTCATAATCGCGCCCGTCCCATAGTCCGCCAGGATGTAGTTCGCAATCCAGATCGGCACCCGCTCCCCGTTGAACGGATTCACCGCAAACCGCCCCGTCGCCACCCCATGCTTCTCGATCCCGCCAATATCCCCCGCCTCACGCGCCAACGTCTGCTGCGCGATCATCTCCTCGATCTCCCCCGCCAGCCTCTCGTCCGTCTCCGCAAACCCCTTCGCCACCGGATGTTCCGGAGCCAGCTGCACACTTGTCGCCCCAAAGATCGTATCCACCCGAGTCGTAAACACCGTGATCACGCCGGCGCCGTTGTTCTTTTGGTTGTCATCCTGAGCAAAGCGCAGCGGAGTCGAAGGACCTGCTTCTCTACCCAAACCCTCTCGGTCGCCATCGCCCTTTTTGTTGTCATCCCGCAGCGCAGCGGAGGGATCTGCTTCTCCCTCCCACGCCACCCGAAACTCAACAAACGCCCCCTCGCTCCGCCCGATCCAGTTCGCCTGCATCGTCCGAACCTTCTCCGGCCAACCCTCCATCGTCGTCAGCCCATCCAGCAACTCATCCGCATACTGCGTGATCCGCAAAAACCACTGCGTCAGATCCCTCTGCTCGACGGGCGTATCCTCATGCCGCCAGCAGTAGCCGCCAATCACCTGCTCATTCGCCAGCACCGTCTGACACTGCGGACACCAGTTCACCTTGCTCTTCTTCCGGTACGCCAGCCCGCGCTCATACATCTTCAGAAAAAACCACTGGTTCCAACGGTAATAGTCCGGCAAACACGTGGTGATCTCGGTAGCCCAGTCGTAGCTCAAACCCATCCGCCGCATCTGCTTACGCATCGCCGCAATATTCCCGAGCGTCCACTCCCGCGGCGGAGTGTTGTTCTTCAACGCCGCATTCTCCGCCGGCAGGCCAAACGCATCCCACCCCATCGGATGGAGCACGTTGTGACCCGTCATCCACATGTACCGAGCCAGCGCATCCCCAATCGCGTAGTTCCGCACATGCCCCATATGCAACTGCCCACTCGGGTACGGCAGCATCTCCAGGCAATAAAACTTCGCCTTCGCCCCTTCCTTCTGAGAAACATCCCCCGCCGCCTCCGCCGCATACAAGCCAGGATCCGCATCCCACCGCGCCTGCCACTTCGGCTCGATCTCCGCCGGCGCATACCTCTGCGGCTGCGCCTGCTCCGCCCCCCGCTCGCTCTCGTTCGTCATCGTCTCTGGCATGTCACTGCTCATTGTAAAGAAGCGCCCTTCCAGCCCCGCAATCAGCCAACCTCGCCCCCTCCAGCCGCACCCAACCAACAGACCACGGAGATCCCATGAACCAGGACAACGTCAAAGGCAAACTCCAGGAGCTGGGCGGCCGCCTCGAAGAGGCCGCAGGCGCTCTCTTCCATGACGAAACCGAAAAGACCGCCGGCAAGCAGGATCAACTCAAGGGCCAGGCTCGCAACGCCTGGGGCAACGTCAAAGACGCCGGCGACAACCTCGTCGACCAGGCCCGAGCCGCCAAAGCCGACGCCGAACTGAAATCAGAACGCGCCGAAGCCTTCGAACGCGATCACAAGGTCGAAGTCACCCACGAAGAGCCGCATCGATGAGCGCATCTTCCGTGAAAGCGCGACCGCTTCCGCCAACCCTGCTGCCATGCATTTAACTTGACGACCATACCCAAAAAGGCGCAGCGTTCCCTCACCACGACCAGCACCCATAGAGGGATACCCTTCACATGCGCCCCATCCTCGTCGCCCTTATACTCCTCTCTGCCGTCTCTTTCCCAATTCTCGCCCACGCCGATGGCATCGACGATTTCGTCCTCAGCGGAGACGGCCACACCTTCACCTTCTCTCTCCCTGCTACCGGGGTTGCGTACATCTCACTCAACCCTCCACGTCTAAGCGACCACTACAGCGTGCTGATTACTACCGCTACAGTCGACGGGATCGGCGGATACACCGGCAACAGTGATTTCAGGTTCTACGCCCTGTCATTTGGGGATGTAATCTTGAGTTTCGCCAACCCAGATCTTGGTCGCAGCTTCGACTACTACCTCTACGGAGGCGAATCTCTGATCGGATACTCCAGCGTTTTCGGTGAATACAACGACATGGCCAATGTGTTCTTTCGCCCCGGCTCCTTCAACCTGAGTACGCATAATTTCAACTCAAATCCAATCACCACTACTCCCTTCACCCTCACCATCACCCCCGAAGCTTCCACCACCGTCACCCCCGAACCCGCCACCCTCACCCTCCTCGCAACTGGCTCCCTCGGCCTCCTCACCGCCCTTCGCCGCCCTGCCTGACCCACTCCGCTCCACCATAACCCCAACCGGTAGGCCACCTATGGCTCGCCGAACCAAGGGCGGTGCCCGTCCATCAGCTTCAGCAAGAACAGCAAAAGGTGTGAGACTACCTCACCACGCCGCCAACGCCCGCAGCGCCGAAACATTCTTCCCCTCATCCCCCACCTCGTCCACCGGCGTCTCCGCCACAAACGCCGCATGCCCAAACCGCCTATCCCGCAGCAACCGCCGAAACGCCCCCGCCCCAATCAGCCCCTCGCCAATATGCTCGTGCCGGTCGAGCCGCGACCCCCGCGCCGCCTTGGCATCGTTGCAGTGCCACACCTTCACCGCCTCAAACCCCACCGTCTCTCCCACCAGCACCATCGTCTCCTCATACCCCTCCGGAGACACAAGGTCGTACCCCTTCACATGGCAGTGGCACGTATCCAGGCACACCCCTACGGGCACACACTCCCGCAGCCGCTCCACCAGCTCCGCCACCTGCTCAAAACTCCCGCCCAACGAGAACTCGGCACCCGCAGTATTCTCGATCAGCACCCGCAGCCCGCCCGCCTCCCCTTTAGCGGACAAGTCAAGCCCATCCATCGCCCGCTCAATCCCCTGCGCCGCCAGCCGCAGCCCCTCCTCCCGCGTCAGCCCGTTCCAGCTCCCCGGATGCAGCACCAGGAACTCCGCCCCCCACGCCAGCGCCCGCTCCACCTCCCCCCGAAACGCCGTCACCGCATTCTTCCGCACACTCTCCGTCTGGCTGCACAGGTTGATCAGGTAGCTCGCATGGATCACCAGCGGCGACACATCATGCTCCACACGCAGCGCCCGCATCTTCGCCCCATCCTCCGCCTTCACCGGGGAGGCCTTCCACGTCCGCGGGCTCGAGCTGAAGATTTGAAACGTATTCGCCCCCGCCTCCACTGCCCGCCCCACCGCGGTCCAACACCCACCCGCCACCCCCACATGCACCCCAATCCGCTTCACTGCCTTCGCCATCCAACTAGGCTACCGCAGCAATGCTCAACCACTATCGCAATGCCGTTGCTCTCGCCCTTGCCCCTGTCCTTGATCTGCTGCCGTCATCGTTGGCGCCACCGCAAGTTTTCACGCCCGTCACCGTTGGCGCCACAGCAAGTTTCACGTCGTCATCGTTGGCGCCACAGCAAGTTTCACGCCGTCATCGAGCAAGTTCACGCCGTCATCCTGAGCGCAGCGAAGGACCCCTGTATTTTGCTCTTACTTTGCATGCTGCATTCACACTTGCCGTTGCCATCGCATTCCCTATTTCTTCTTCACGCCGTCACCTGAGCGCAGCGAAGGACCCCTGTATTTTGCTTTTGCTTGCATGCTGCATTCACACTTGCCGTTGCTATCGCAATTTCCCTATTTCTTCATCACGTCGTCATCCTGAGCGCAGCGAAGGTCCCGCTTCTCTACCGAAGTAGCAGCAGCCCTAAATTACATCTGATTTCACCAGCCCCACTCAACCCCAAACCCACCGTGTATCATCCCGCAAGCCCCCATCACCAGGAAGCCCCAAACATGCCCGCAGCCCAGAGCTACAAAAGCCACGCCCGCTTCCACCCTCCCTTCCACTTCTTCGTCGCCCCCATCTTCATCATCAACCTCGGCTTCTCCATCTACGCCACCATCCGCCACTGGCCGCAGCACCACGAGCTCTTCCTCTGGTGGATCGTCATGTCCCTCGCCCTCATCGGCCTCCTCCTCATCGCCCGCACCTCCGCCCTCAAAGCGCAGGACCGCATCATCCGCCTCGAAGAGCGCCTCCGCCTCGCCGCCCTCCTCCCCGCCCCCGAGCTCGCCCACATCCAATCCCTTACCGAAGCCCAGCTCATCGCCCTCCGCTTCGCCCCCGACCCAGAACTCCCAGCGCTCGCCAGCCGAGCCGCCGCCGAAAACCTCACCCCCAAGCAAATCAAAGAGGCCATCCAAACCTGGCGCCCAGACCACTTCCGCGTCTGAAACCCGACATCCCCGGACACCCACCCAAGCTGTGATTCTGACCCGACTCAAGCTGTCATTCTGAGCCGAAGGCGAAAGAATCCCAGTATTAGATAGCCTAGTACACGTCTCTCTGATACCGCTTCTGCTTCTTCATGTTGGCCAGGTACTCAGCCGCATGATCCAGCGTCCCATTCGACCCCCGAGCGATTGCATCCAGCAGCGCCATCTCCACGTCCTTCGCCATGCGCGTCGCATCCCCGCACACATAGAAGTACGCCCCGCGCTCCAGCCACGCATACAGCTCGGCCGAGTTCTCCGCCATTCGGTCCTGCACATACACCTTCTTCGCTTGATCCCGTGAAAACGCCGTGTCCAAGCGCTTCAGCAGCCCGTCCTTGTGCATGCCCTCAAACTGCTCCCGATACAGGTAGTCGAGCGACCTCCGCTGCTCCCCGAACACCAGCCAGTTGTCCCCCGTCTGCCCCGTCGCCTGCCGCTCCTCGAGAAACGCCCGAAACGGCGCAATCCCCGTCCCCGGCCCAATCATAATCACCGGCGCCGACGTATCCTCCGGCAGCCGGAAGTTCGCATTCGCATGCAGAAAGATCGGAAACGTCGACCCCACCGGCGCCCGATCGCCCATGTGCCCGCTCGCTAGCCCCTGCCGCTCCCGCCCGTGCGCCTCATACCGCACCACCCGCACCGTCGTCTGCACATTGTCCGGATGCAGCGCCTGGCTTGACGCAATCGAGTACATCCGCGGCGTCAGCCGCTGCAGAATATGGAACAGCTGCTGCGGTTCCGTCACCACACCCGGGAAGTGCTCGACGAGGTCCAGAAACTCGCGCCCATAGCAGAACTCCTCCGCACGCGCCTTGTTCTCCGGCCCTATCAGCTCCTTCAAGCCGTCCAGCCCCGGAGCCAGCTTCGCAAACTGCGTCACACTCCCACGCGCCAGCTTGCCTATGCCCAGCCGCGTCAGCAGCGCCTCGTGGAGCGAGATCTCCACCTTGTAGTGGTCCAGCACGCGCTCATCGCCCGTAAACCTCAGCGCTTTGAGCACCTCGTCTACCGCCTCGCGCCGGTTCTCCGGAATGATCCCCACCGCATCCCCCGGCGTATACGTCATGCCCTCGTCCAACGTCAGCTCGATGTGCCGCGTCTCCTTCTCGGAGCCCTCCGCCGTCAGCAGATAATTCTCCTGCACGGTCGAAATAAAAGGATTGTTGCGCGTGTACTTGGAAGCATGGCTCGATGCCGGCTCCGCTGTCTCAACCAGTGTCTGTTCACTCATAACGGGTACTTAAAACGGTAGCATGCAAGCCCCCGCGCATCCACCCGCTCACCCTTACGGCAGCCGCAGCACCAGCCCCGTACTCAGCGTCTTCGGTGCATAGCTGTCCCCCAGCCCAGAAAGCCGCCCATAACTGAACTCCACCACGCGCCAGTCCAGCCGCGGAAAGAAGGTAAGGTCCACACCGCCCAGGAACTGGTACGCGAAATGCCTTCCGCTTGTCCGCGCCACACCCTGTCCGGTCGTCAGTCCCCCATACCCACCCAGCGCCTCCGCATACGGCTTGATCGGCAGAATATGCGGCGTCACCGCCACCCGTGCCCCACCCATCAACGTGTTCAGGGACTGATTGCTTCCCGCCCCATTCACATCGCCACGCCGCAGAAACGATCCGCGGACATCCAGGCCGACAGCCACCAACCCGAGGCCGTCATCGTGGTACAGCCCCACCGTAGGACCATACATCCACGCCGTATTCGCGGCGCTGATCTTTCCGCCGGTAAACTCCCCGTAGACCCCCGTCTGAGCCTTCGCCCCAACCACCGCCAGCCCCAGAACCGCCCCGCACACAAGCTCCACAGCGAAACGTCTCTTCCTCAACATCGCAACCTCCGCCAACACGCAGTGTACGTTTCCAGCGGTCGTCAGACCGTTGAAAATTCGCACCCGGAATCCTCCGCACAAACTACCCCGCACCAGGACGAAACAGAGCGCTCCACCCTAGACCCATCCCTGCCAGACCAATCCTTGCCAGGCCAATCCCTGCCAGGCCAAGTCTGCAGTCAAGGCATTCCACCACCAAACCCGTTACGGCTCAGGGACCTGGCTCTGGCGCGACTCACTAGGACCACGCTCTAAAATGGAGAGAGCGCGGCAACCAAGACCCCCAGCCAGCCTGTCCGCTCAAAGCGTTCCTCAACCCCGAAGTACGGACCTAATCGATTTAGATCGAAGACTTTGCCATGTTTATGGGAGGGTGGGTGGTCTGGCTTCATAGGAACTCCCACTAAGGAGCATCGGCGAGAAAGGTAGAGGCGGGCAGGCCCTGCTGGTTATAAAGGTTTGCCCTAGAAACGTTGGCCCATCCATAGCGCACCTGCCTGGGATGCGCCACTCCAGCGGCGTGCACGGCAACACTCTCGCCCTCAACGACCGCCTCAGCCGGAACAAACCGGCCATCCTCACCCGCAACCTCGAAGCCGGTGATGCTCCGGCTTTGCTTCAGGCCGCCACCCGCGTGATCAAACCAGACGCGCAGGGAGCTGCCCTCAGCAGTCGTCTCCCGGTACAAGGGCCCGCTCCACTCCACCGCCTCCCCATAACTCAAAGCCCGCGCCCCCAGCGCCAGCCGGTGAGCCACGGTCTGCTTATCCGGCGGATGCACGTTCTTCTCTTCACCCACATCCAGACTCACCGCCATGGCCGTGTTGGTCACAGAAAGCGTCCGGCGCTGCGCATCGCGAACATCTCCCCAAATCTCGGCGGGCGAATCGAAGCTCGAGATCTGCACGTACAGGAACGGCAAGGCGCCCTCCGCCCAACTGTCGCGCCAGCCCCGGATCAGCGTCGGAAAAAGCTTGGCATAAAGCGGCGAGCGCTCCGGGCTGCTGTCCGTCTCGCCCTGATACCAGAGAAATCCCCGAATCGTGTAGGACGTCGCCGGTGCGATCATCCCGTTGTACAGCAGGCTCGGTGTCCAGGAGCGCTGGTCAGGATGCCAGGGGTGCTGCGGCAACGGCCGCTTCTCCGCCCGAGCCGCAGCATCCTCGCGCTTCTCCGCCGCAATCGTGTCGTCAAGCGCTGCCTGATGCGCTGCGAAGTGGGACCTCGCCGAGAACACCGGCATCAACGAAGCGTCGGACGCGATCGACTGAAGGCTCATCCATGAGTCAATCGGCGTCCCTCCCCAAGTGGAATCGATCAGACCGATCGGCACATGCTCCCTCTCTGCAAGCTCGCGCCCAAAGAAGTACGCGACCGCCGAGAACTCCGCTGCCGTCCCCGGCTCACACGTGCTCCAGACCGCAGAAACATCCTCCACCGGAATATCACTGGCTCGATGCTCGAAGCGCAGAAGACGAATCTGCGGCTGCAAGGACGTCGCGATCTCGTGCTCCGCATCCTTCACCACGGCCTGCCCGGGAAACCCTCGCAGCGGCATCTCCATGTTTGACTGCCCCGACGCGAACCAGACATCACCGACCAGAAGGTCTCCCACGACGACAGGGGAATCTCTTCCACTTCCGCTAACCGTCAACGTGTACGGCCCACCTGCCCTTTCAGGCATCAGCCAACCGGAGAACTCACCGAGGTCATTCGCCTTTGCGAGTACGGTCTGTGCGTGGAAGCCGATTCTCACTGCCTCCCCGGGGCTGCTCCAGCCCCAGATGTGGATCGGCCTTTCCCTCTGCAGCACGGCGTGCTGGCTAAGCATATGGGGCAGCCGGATCTCTCCCTGGCACGCCCAGCCGGAAAGCAGGGACAATGCAGCAAAACCACTGCGGGCAATGGCCCGCCTCTGAACCCTCACAGGCACCTCCCAGTCGCTGGCACGCCCTCGGCGATACCCCAAAGGCTGATCGACGTTGCAAGATCGGCCCGCATCCCATGCATCAGCATCGACATGCAACATCTTTAAAGCATTTACTCCTCGAGGGCAACTCAGACCTTCAACATTCCTTCATACAACTGTTACACGGGTATAAAGAAGGTCGTGGGAGGAGTTCCACTCTTTGCAAGCCCCGCGTCATCGCCTCACCATCGATCACCTCGGCAATGCATGCGAGGTCCGATGCGAGCCAAAGGGATCAAGTGCATGGTAGAAGCAGTCGTACTCTGGAACGAGCCGAATAATCTGTCGCATTGGAACTTCCACCTCGACCCGGAGTGGAAGCGATTCGCGCAGATGGTCAAGCTCGCCTCCGCCGCCATCCGGTCCGTCAATCCCGAGGTCCCCATCGTTCTCGGAGGCGTGTCCTCCTGCGACTGCGACTTCCTTCGGCTCATGGCCTCGTACGGCGTCATGGATGCGATCGATGCGGTGGGCGTACACGGTTTCCCTCTCGACTGGAACCATTGGCAGCTTTCCGAGTGGCCCGAGCGCGTCGCGGAGGCCCGCGAGATCGCGCGTAAACCCGTCTGGGTCACCGAAGTGGGTGTGTCTTCCTTTGGCGCTGAAGAGGTCCAGGCCTTTGGCCTCCAGCGTACGCTGGAACTCCTCCACGGTCGCGTGGAGCGTATCCACTGGTACAGCCTGTTCGATCTGCCGCCAACCTGGCCCGCGGAGACCAGGCACAAGGAAGCCGAAGGATCCTCCTACTACCGCCACTACTATCTCGGCCTCATCAAACCGGACGGGACACCGAAGCTGGCCGCGAATATGTTTCCGACTGACGGCAGCGTCGGCTTCTGCCAATGGTTTCACTACGAGGACCACCGCCTCGACCAGGCAGTCGAGTGGATGAACGCCCATAACGTCGAGTACCTTCGCACTGGCCTCAGTTGGGCAGACTCCTTCCGGCCAGACGCGACAAAGTGGTTCGACCGGCAGATGGAGGCGCTCGATCCGTTCCGTGTCTCGCTCACGCTCTGCTTCACCCCGGAGCACCTTGGCCTGGAGCAGCATCACACCAGCCCTCCAAAGGATCCGCAGCAGTTCGCCGACTTCGCGGCATGGGCAGTCTCCCGCTATGCCCCGGCACTGGCAACCTCATCCGCCTCCTCGTCCACACAACGCCGTCGCGAGAGACTATGACTCCAGAGAAGAAAAATCCGAAACAGATTCTGATCACCGGCGGGGCTGGCTTCGTCGGCTCGCACCTGGCGGACGGTCTGTTGCGCGCAGGTCACCGGGTTCGCGTTCTGGACGACCTCACCCCTCAGGTCCACAGCGATGGCCCGCCGGACTACCTCTCGCCTGACGTCGAGCTTGTCCTCGGCGATGTTCGCGATCCGAACCGCCTCCGCGACGTGCTCTCAGGCGTCGACATCATCTTCCACTTCGCCGCAACGGTCGGTGTCGGGCAGTCGATGTACGAAATCAGCCGCTACATGAGCGTCAACACCCAGGGCACGGCTGAGCTGCTCCAGTCCATGCTCGACGCGAAGCACACACCCGAGAAGCTCATCGTCGCCTCGTCGATGTCGATCTACGGCGAAGGTCGCTACCTCTGCTCGAAGTGCGGCCGGACCGCCTCGCCGCCCGTGCGCCCGGTCTCGCAGCTCAAGGCCGGCCAGTGGGAGCTCCACTGCAGCGCCTGCAACGGCGTCCTCAAGCCCACGCCCACCGGAGAGGACAAACCCTCCGAGATCAACTCCGTCTACGCCCTTTCCAAGCGCGACCAGGAGGAGCTCTGCCTCATCTACGGCCGGACCTATGGCATCCCTGTTACTGCCCTCCGTTTCTTCAACATCTACGGCACCCGCCAGGCGCTCTCCAATCCGTACACCGGCGTCGCGGCCATCTTTGCGGCGCGTCTCATCAACGGCCAGGCCCCTCTGGTCTTTGAAGACGGCGAGCAGATGCGCGACTTTGTCAGCATTCACGACATCGTGCGCGCCAATCTCCTCGCAATGGAGCGCCCCGAGTCCGACGGAGAAGTGATCAACGTCGGCTGCGGAAAACCCATTACAATTCGACGAGTCGCGGAAATCTTGGCATCGTCGCTCGGGCAAAACGTCGAGCCCGTAATCACCCAGAAGTACCGGGCCGGTGATATCCGGCACTGCTACGCGGACCTCACCAAGGCTCGCACGCTGCTCGGGTACGAGCCGCAGGTGTCGCATGAAGAGGGCTTCCGCGAACTCGCCGCCTGGCTTTCCAAGCAGGTGGCCGAGGACAAGGCGGAGACCATGCTTCGGGAGCTAAACTCTTATGGACTCTCGGCTTAGACTCTGGTGGGCATAGCTTTGCGGAAAGAAAGGATTCGAAAACGATGAGGAGTGGTCGAAGTCGCAGCATTCTCATCACAGGCGGGGCGGGTTTCATTGGGTCCAACCTTGCTGAGCGTCTGCTCGCAGAGCCCGGAACGCATGTCCGCCTCTTCGATAATCTATCGCGCTCTGGTGTGCAGCATAATCTCGACTGGTTGCGCTCCCTCCCCGGTCACAACCGTCTCGAGTTCGTCGAAGGCGATGTCCGTGACGCAACCTCGGTCGAGGAAGCCGTGCGCGATGTCTCCGAGATCTACCATCTCGCCGCTCAGGTTGCCGTGACCACCTCCGTCGCGGATCCGCGGTCGGACTTCGACATCAACGCGCTCGGCACGCTCAACGTCCTCGAGGCCGCTCGTAAGTCCATCCGGCGGCCCTTCCTCCTGTTCACCTCGACCAACAAGGTGTACGGCTCACTCGAGAACGTTCCAGTCGCTGTAGAGGACACCAGTTATCGCGCCGCCGACCCCGGCTTCCATGGTGTCGACGAGTCGCAGCTGCTCGACTTCCACTCACCTTACGGCTGCTCCAAAGGCTCTGCGGATCAGTACGTGCGAGATTATGCCCGCATCTACAATCTGCCGTCCGTCGTCTTCCGCATGTCCTGCATCGCCGGTCCCCGCCAGTTCGGAAACGAAGACCAGGGATGGGTGGCACACTTCCTCTACAGCGTGCTCGAAGGCAAGCAGATCACCGTGTATGGTGACGGCTTTCAAGTCCGCGACGTGCTTCACGTCTCGGATCTGCTCGATGCCATGCAAGCCGCATTCCGCAACACTTCCCAAACCTCCGGTGAAGTGTTCAACCTTGGGGGCGGCCCCGAACGTGCCGTCTCGGTGATCGAGATGCTCGGAACGATCGGTCGTGAGATCGGCAAAGAGCCCCGCCTGCACTACCGCGAGGTGCGTCCCGGCGACCAGCCGCTCTACATCTCCAACACCGCCAAGCTCTCGGCGGCCACAGGTTGGCACGCCCGCTACTCTCTCAACGAGATTCTCAAATCGATCGAAATCTTTTGGAAACAGAATCGAGATCTCATCTCCTCACAACGTGCGCCCGAGATCGTCGCCGATCTCGTCGCCGAGGTTGTCGCATGAAATTTGCCCTTGTCAATCCGCGCTGGAGCTTCGCGGGATCGACCTACTTCGGCTGCCCCGATCCGCACCTCCCCCTCGAACTCCTCTCCGCGCGCGAGTTCCTCCGCTACGCCGGACACGAGGTCCTGCTGATTGACGCCAACATCGAAGAGCTCTCGCCCAACCAGATCTCCGAGCGACTCTCCCAATTCCGCGAAGACTTTCTGGTCATTCCCACGGCTCCGTCCTATCTCTTCTGGCGCTGCCCCCAGCCCGAGCTTCGCGTACCGGCAAGCTGGATCTCGGCGCTCCGCCGCGACTCGCGCATCGTCGTCATCGGTCCGCATGGCTCAGTCACCCCGATCGCCACCCTTGAAAAGACTGGCGCGGACATCGTTCTGCGCGGCGAGCCGGATCAAACCCTGGCGCAGCTCGCCACACTTCCTTGGGAGATGATCGCCGGCTGCTTCTGGCGCGATCCAAATGGCGCCGTCCGCTCCAGCCCCGGCCTCGGCGTGACCGACATGCGCGCTCTCGGCCCGCTCGACTATACCGATTACCCCATCGAGCGGCACGCGCACAAGCACCACATCTTTCCCGGAAACGGCGCCGATCACCTCAAGCTTGGAGCCGAGGTCGAGTTCGCACGCGGCTGCCCCTACTCCTGCACCTTCTGCAACAAGACCCTCTTCCGTAACAAATTCCGCGAGCGCGAGCTCTCCTCCGTGCTCGCCGAAATCGATCAACTCATCGCTCGCGGCGTCGACTACATCTACTTCATCGACGAGATCTTCGGCGTCGGCAAACAGGTGCGCACACTACTCGAGGAGATCGCCAAGCGTCCGGTCTCCATCGGCTTCCAGTCGCGCATCGATCTTTGGAACGAGGACCTGCTCGAACTCCTCGGCCGCGCCCACTGCGTCTCCTTCGAGTGCGGCGTCGAGTCGATCACCGAAGAGGGCCGCGACGCGATGAACAAGAACTGCCGTTTCTCGACCGACCGCATCACGGAGCTCCTGCTCTACGCCCGCCGTTACATCCCCTGGGTTCAGGCCAACCTCATCAAGACGCCCGAGGACGATGCTGCCCTCGTCGCCGCCTGGCAGGCCAACCTCAAATCCAAAGGCGTCTGGGTTAGCGAACCTGTCCCAATGTTTCCCTTTCCCGGCAGTCCGCAATATGTAACTACATTCGGCGCACAACCCGACGAGCAGGCCTGGGAGCGCGCCCACTCCTTCTATCTCCAGCTCTTCGCCGACCAAGGCTACAGCGACATCCAGGAGCAGCAGCCCCTCTCCCTCCAGGAGCTCGAATGCGTGTCCTGCTAACCACAGACACGATCGGCGGCGTCTGGACCTACACACGAGAGATCACAGAAGGCCTGCTTCAACGCTCCCATTCCGTAGCTCTCTTCAGCTTCGGCCGCCTTCCGGATGCCGCCCAAAGCGCCTGGTGCGCAGACGTCGCATCACGCTTCCCCGGCCTCTTCGCATACACACCCACCAAGATCCCTCTCGAGTGGATGGACGAAAACTCCACGTCCTACTCAGGCGCAGAAGCGCTTCTGCTCGATCACGTCCAGAGCTTCCGACCCGATCTGCTGCACTTCAACCAGTTCTGTTTCGGAGCACTCCCCGTGAGTCTCCCCAAGCTGGTCGTCGCCCATAGCGACGTGCTCAGCTGGGCTGCGGCCTGCCGTCCACAGGGTCTCGACCCCTCACCCTGGCTGACGCAGTATAAGAGCCTCGTGCAAGCGGGACTGGACGGCACAGACGCTGTGGTCGCACCCACGCACTGGATGTTGCAAGCGCTCGCAGACCGTTTTCGTCTACCGCGCGAAACGTACGTGATCGCAAACGGCCGCGACCTCCCTGCCGTGTCGACGCAGCCAATACGAGAGCTTCAAGCCGTTACCATCGGCAGGCTATGGGACGAGGCGAAAGGCCTAGCGCTCCTCGCAGAGATCTCCTCGCCCCTTCCCATCTACGTCGCCGGAGAGAGCCAACACGCATCCCAAAGCGCGCCCACAAGCCTCGGAGACGCTCATCTCCTTGGCCATCTCTCGGAGGCTTCGCTCCTCCACCTCCTCCACTCCAGCTCGATCTACCTTGCGCTCTCGAAGTACGAACCGTTCGGTCTTGCTCCACTCGAAGCTGCCCTCTGCGGCTGCGCCATCGTCGCACGCGACATCCCTTCCTTCCGCGAAGTCTGGGGCAGCGCCGCACTCTATTTTCAAGACGCCTCCTCTCTGGAGCACCTCCTGGAACGCCTCCACTCCAACCCGGATCTGTTGGCACAGTCTCAGGGCCGCTCCATGGAACGCGCCCGGCAGATGACGCGCTCGCAGATGACCGAACTCTACCTCGACCTCTACCTTCATCTGGTCGAACCCGAAGCGCATACCTGCCAGTTCTCTGCAGATGAGGTGCGATCACTTGTCTCGTAAGCTGCGCATCGCCTATCTCGCGCACTCCGTGCGATCCGATTGGAACAACGGCAACGCACACTTTCTTCGCGGCCTCCTTCGGGCTCTCGGCGGTCTGGGGCACACCGTTACAACCTTCGAACCCGAGACAGACTGGTCGATCGAACACCTTCGCTCCGAACCACTCGGCGCTCAGTCCCTAACCGATCTTTCGAGCACCTACCCAGACCTCCACGTCCACACCTACTCCGCATCCGACACCGATTCCACCTGGCTCTATCGTCTCCATGGCAACGATATTGTCGTTCTGCATGAATGGAATCCTCCCCAGCTAGCGGCGCGTTTACTCGACCTCCGGAGACAGATCGGGTTCCGTCTCCTCTTCCACGACACGCACCATCGTGCGTCCTCCTCGCCCGAGCAGATTGAGCTCTTTCAGCTCAAGAAATTCGACGGCATCCTCGCCTTTGGCAAAGTCCTCGAAGACATCTACCGGCAGCGCTTCAGCATACAAAATGTCTGGACACTCCATGAGGCTGCGGACACCACCGTCTTCCACCCGCTGCAAGCACCAGACAAGCAGCAGGACATCGTCTGGATCGGAAACTGGGGCGACGGCGAGCGCTCCTCGGAAATATGTGAGTTCCTGCTCGACCCCGTCGCCCGCCTCCCAACAGCGCGCGCGACCATCTACGGCGTCCGCTACCCTGACGACGGTCTCGCGGCGCTTCGCGATGCCGGCGTCTTCTACGGCGGCTACCTCCCGAATCTGCAGGCGCCCGCTGTCTATGCCTCCTCCAGGCTCACGGTGCACATCCCGCGTCGGCAATACGCCTCCGACATGCCGGGCATCCCCACCATCCGCGTCTTTGAAGCCCTCGCCTGCGGCATCCCGCTCCTCTCCGCTCCCTGGCAGGACACCGAAGATCTGTTCCGTCCAGGAGATCTCCGCTTCGTCACGAGCGGCCCGGAGATGGAGCACGCCATGCGCGAGTTCCTCGCCCACCCCGCCCTCGCCGCCGAGCAAGCCCAGCGCGGCCTCGAGACCGTGCTCAACCGCCACACCTGCGATCACCGCGCCCTGCAGCTTACATCCATCTGTGAGGACCTGCTCTCGTGAAGATCTTCGCCTTCGGCTCCAGCATCGTCTCCTCGTACTGGAACGGCGCAGCCACATACTACCGTGGTTGTTACAAATACCTCTCCCGCCTCGGCCACACCATCACCTTCGCCGAACCCGACGCCTACGGCCGACAACAGCACCGCGACTCCGACGACTTCTCCTACGTCCAGTCGATCGTTTACCAGCCCGGCACCGGCATCGACGAGATGCTGGCCCTCGCCGCATCCGCCGACGTCGTCGTCAAGCACAGCGGCATCGGGGTCGACGACGAGACCCTCGAACACCGCATCCTCGATCTGCAATCCACCTCCGCCATCACCTTCTGGGACGTCGACGCGCCGGCCACCATCGCTCGCATGCACGCAAACTCCTCGGACCCCTTTCGCATCGCCATGCCGCAGTACGACGCCGTCCTCACCTACGGCGGCGGCCCCTGGTGCCGCGAGCAGTACCTCGCGCTCGGCGCCCGCGCCTACTTCAGCATGTACAACGGCCTCGATCCCGAAACGCACTTCCCCGTGCCGCCCGACCCAGCGCTCGCCTGCGACGTCGTCTTCCTCGGCAACCGTCTGCCCGATCGCGAGGCACGCGTCGAAGAACTCTTCCTCCGCGCCGCCGAGCTCGCCCCCAGAAAGACCTTCATCCTCGGAGGCGAAGGTTGGGCTGACAAGCACATGCCCCCCAACGTACGCTGGATCGGCCATGTCCCCACCGCGGACCACAATCGCGTCAACTGCTCCGCGGGCATGGTCATGAACATCAATCGCGCCTCCATGGCACAGTCCGGCTTCTCCCCTCCCACGCGCGTCTTCGAGGTCGCCGGCGCAGGCACCTGCCTCCTCTGCGACGACTGGCCCGGCATCGACGACTGCTTCGAGCCCGAGAAGGAGATCCTCGTCATCCGCTCCGCCGAGGACGTCGTCTCCGCACTCGATCGCTACGACGATGCCGCCCGCAAACAGATCGGCCACGCCTTCCACGCCCGCGCCCTTCGCGACCACACCTACGCCCAACGCGCCCGACAGGCACAGCGGGCCTTCGAGCTCTGCCTTTCCGCGCGCGCCTCCGCCGGAGTAACGCGCCGGTGAAGATTGTCATCTACGGCCTCACCATCACGTCCTCGTGGGGAAACGGCCATGCCACCACCTACCGCTCGCTCTGCAAAGCCCTCGCTCGCCGCGGCCACCACATCCACTTCGTCGAAAAGGACGTCGAGTGGTACCGCAGCAATCGCGATCTCCCCGAACCGACCTTCTGCACCGTGCACCTCTACGAAAACTGGGCAACCGAGAGCGCCTCGCTCCTCCATCTCGCAAAAGACGCCGACGTCGTCGTCATCGGCTCCTACTTCCCCGACGCAATTGCAACCGCAAACGAACTTTTTGCCGCCGGACGCTGCCCCGTTCTCTTCTACGACATCGACACGCCCATCACCATGGCGCAGCTCCGATCTAACCGTGCGACCGGCTATCTCGAAGCTGCGCAGATCCCGCACTTCGCCGCCTACCTCAGCTTCACCGGCGGCCCCGCCCTCCGCGAACTCGAGCAGAGCTTCGGATCTCCCCGCGCCGTGCCCTTCTTCTGCTCGGTCGACCCTGACCTCTATCACCCCACGCCGCCTCGCGCCGGTCTCCAGTGCGACCTCAGCTACCTCGGCACATACGCTCCCGACCGCCAGCCCAAGCTCTCCGCCCTGCTCGACGACACCGCCGCCTCGCTCCCTCACATGCAGTTCGTCGTCGCAGGTCCCCAATACCCGGAGCACCTCGCCTGGCAGACCAACGTCCGCCGCATCATCCACATCTCGCCGCCCGACCATCCGGCCTTCTACTCCTCGTCGCGCTTCACCCTGAACCTCACGCGCGACGACATGGTCCGCGCCGGCTACTCCCCATCAGTGCGCCTATTTGAAGCTTCCGCATGCGGCGCCGCCATCCTGTCAGACTGGTGGCCCGGCCTCGACGAGTTCCTCACACCCGGAACAGAGGTCCTTCTCCCAAAAGACACCGCAGAAGTCATCAGCATTCTCCGCAACATCTCCGTAGCAGAATCCACCCGCATCGGCCTCGCCGCCCGCGAGCGCATCCTCTCCGAGCACACCTCCACCCACCGCGCTCTACAGTTCGAGCAGATCGTAGCCGCCATCCACCTCTGACTCCTTGGGCTGTCATGCATCCATTGATCTGTCATTCTGAGCGAAGCTAAAAATCTCAGTATTTGCCTCTCCATGCCTCTCCCTGCTCTTCCTTGACTCGCTTGCCTCCTTTGCCTTTGCCTGTCCTTTTATTTGTCATTCAGAGAGCGAAGCGGAGGAATCTGCTTCTACAGTTCCTTCTCAGCATCCCGCACTCCCCAAAAAAACCAAACCCGTTACAAACCCACCAGCTCTCCCAAACTCCGCAGACACCAGTCCGGCTGCTCCACCATCAACTCCTCGAAGCTGTAGATCCCCGTAGCAACCGCGATCACATCCAGCCCGTTCGCCCGCGCCGCCCGCACGTCCTCCGGAGTATCCCCTACCACACACACACGCGCCTCCCCGCCCGCCAACTCCCGAGCCCTCGCCAGCGCTCCCCGAAACACGTCTCGCCGATACTCGTACGCGTCGCTGTACCCGCCAAAATCGAAAAACTCCAGCAGCCCGCAATGGCCGAGCTTCAATCTCCCAATGCCCTCCAGATTTCCCGTCGCGACCCCAAGAACAGCGCCTCGCTCCCGAAGATGCCGAAGGACCTCCGGCACCGACGGAAGCACGGTTGCGCAAAGATCCGTCTTTCTCTCCTCCACGAAACGGCACATCGCGGATCGTGTCTCCGCCAGCCGAGGCCGCCATGTCTCGTCCTCCACCCCAGCCAGCACAAGCGCGTCCCGCAGAATGCCTACATCGGTGTTCCCATGCGCCGTGACTCCGTCCAGATTCATAGGCCGCCCGGCAAGCGCCCCCAAAGCCTCGCAGAAAGCAAAGTAGTGCACCGCATCCGTGCAGTGCAGCAGCGTCCCATCGATGTCGAACAGGTAAGCGTCATACGCATCCCAACGTCTCCGTCCGCCCATCCCAGCACTCCACTCGTTCATCGCTCTGTCCACTCGCCGATACTTCCGCTCAGCTTAAGCAGCTCCGCCTGCAACCTCTCCATCACGCCCTTCCAGTCACCCTCGCGCACCTGACGGAAGAGCCGCAACGTCGGGTACCACGGCGAGTCGCTCCGCTCCGTCATCCATCGCCAATCCGCCGCATGCTGCAGCAGCACCCACACCGGCACACCCATCGACCCCGCAAGATGCGCCGCCAGCGTGTCCACCGTAATCACCAGATCGAGGTTTGCAATCACCGCCGCCAGCACGCTCAAACCGTCACCGCAGATCGACGCATCCCGAAGCAGCCCCGCGCGCAACCAATCCTCCGCTGCACCACTCATATCGCCGCCCTGAAGACTCCAGAACTCCGCAGCACCGCTTCGCACCAGATCCCCGAAGCACTCCAGAGGAAGCGATCGGGCCGGATTCCACTCGCCCGCCGCCCACACTAAACCAACCCGCAAACCGCGCCGGTCTCCCATGGCCCTTCCCGCCTCAAGCACACACGCACCCGGCAACTGGAGGTAATTCGTTGCCACGGGCAGCTCCGCCTCGTGGACGCGAAACAGATATGGCAGCTCCATCACCTCTACCTGCACATCCCACTCCGGCGCTCGCTGCGGAGCCTTCTCTCCCCACGAGATCACCTCCCCAACCCCAACCAGATACGGCGCGAGCGAGAGCATCCGCGGCGGCACCTCAACGATCACCTGCTCCGCCACCGCGTTCAGGCGCGGCAAAAACCGCAGAAACTGAACCGCATCCCCAAAGCCATGCAGACATCGAACGATCACACGCTTGCCGCGAGGATCCTCGCCCATCCAGAACTGGTGCGGGTCCGGTCCGCCCCTCGCCCGAATATCGTCACTCTCGCGCCACGCCGCCTCAAAGTTGCCTCCAAGCATCGCCGCCATCCAGCGCGCGGCAGAGCATCCATCCTCGTCCGCACCCATCGCCTCAGCCGCATCGAAGGCTGCCATCGCCTCCGTAATCCGCCGCTCCTGCAACAGCCGCTCGGCAATCTCGATCTGCTTCTCGAGCACAAGGCGCGTCTCCCCAGCCTCACTCAACTTCGCGCTTCCTTCGGCCCACCGGCCGGATACACGCAATGAGGTCCATCCGGCGGAACCTCAACCGGACGCCAGCGGCACACATAAACCTCCTCCTCCGGCTGCGACTCGATCGCAAACCCCGAAGACCGCAGCATCGCCTCCGCGCACGCCCGGTTCGGCACCCACCAGTTCGTCTCGTCCTGCGAGAACCGCTGCTCGATAAAGTGCATCTTCGGGTAGCCCGGCTCGTCAAACGGCGCCGGCGCGTTGAAGTCATAATCCTCCGCAACCTCGGCGATCTCGCGGCTGCCCCGCTGCATACTCTGAAACAGCAGCAGATTCTTCGCCACGTGCTCGTGAATAAGATCGAGCGCAAGCAGCGGATGCCGCAGATGATAGAGCACACCCATAAAAATGACGAGGTCGAACTTTTCCCCCAGCGCCGCCACATCCCACACGGGCATCTGCCGAAACTCCACATCGAAGCCGCATACCTCGGCCGCAAAACGCGCCTGCCTCAGGTAGTGCTCATCCGTATCCACGCCCAGCACGCGCGCGGCTCCCCGCCGCTTCATCTCAAACGAATAAAACCCCGCATTGCACCCGATATCGAGCACACTCCATCCACGCAGGTCCTGCGGAATCGCATCCCGAAACCGGTCGAACTTCACCTCCGGGTAGTCCCCCAGAAAGTGCTCCGGAGCCGTCTGCACCTCGCCGAACTTCAGGTTGTGAAACCACGGCCCAAGCTCCGCAATGCGCTCCTCCAACTCCTCACGTCCCATTGCCCTATCCAGCGAAGCAGACTTCATCGTTCCCCTCTCCCTCGCGAAACTCCCAGCGTCCCCTTCTGCTCGCCCCGCTCCTCCAGCAGCCGAATCGCCGACCGGTACCCATCAAGCGTACCCACGTCCACATATCCCTCTCCCGCGCGAACCCCCATCGCTCGACCACCCTTCGCCATCCAGGCGTTCACCAGCGTACCAAGATACTCATCTCCCCGCCCCGGCTCGCACCACAGCGCATGGAGCTCGCGAAACACGCTCCCCGGCATCTTGATCGCGCCCCATATCCAAGTCGATCGCGCCCCGGCCTTCTTCACCTCAATCTCCTCCACCCAGCCGTTCGCATCCGTCACCACCGCATCGAAGAGCTCCGGTCGTCCAACCTCAAACAACAGAAACGACAGCATTCCGTCCGGCAGCTTCGAGAAGCCGTCCAAAGGCTCCCACAGAGTATCCGGAAGTCCGATCATCACCGCCTCATCATCCCGAATCAGCGGCAGCGCCCGAAACACGGCGTCGCACAGCCCGCCCGCGCGCGGCTGCACCACGTACGCAATGTCCGCCCCCCACAGCCGCGATCCGTAGTACTCCAGAATGTCCGTCTTCCCCGGCGAGATCACGAAGCACAGCCGGTTCGCTCCGCCCGCAATCATCCGCTCCACCAGATACTCGCTGATCGCCCTCGGCCTCTCCCTCCCGTCGTCCACGCGGCTGCCCACCGGCAGCAGCTCCTTCGAAAACGCCAGCGGTTGAATCCGGCTACCCTCCCCCGCTGCAGGAATGATGCCCCAAACTCCCCGCCCCTCAATATCCGGTCTCCCAACTCCCGATTTCCCAACTTCTACTCTGTCCGTCACGCTCTAAGCCACCGCCTCCTGCCCGCTCGCGTGCCGGACCGACTCACACAACCTCTCCAGCTCCCTCACCCGGCGATCTCCCGTGTGCTCCGCCAGCGTACGCTCTCGCGCCGCCTCCGCCATACGCCCCAGCTCCGCATCCGATCGTTCCAGCGCACTCCGGACATCCTCCGCAGATCGCACCGGCAACACCTCCCGTTCGAACGCGAAAAAGCTGTCCAGCCCCTCCCAGCAATCCGTCAAAATCGGCACGCCGCACGCCGCCGCCTCGAACATCCGCCCCGACGGACAATACCCATAGCTCGCCATCGCCCGCCGCGTCACATTCAGCGTCGCCCGTCCCGAACAAAAAAACGCCGGATGCAACGAAGGCGGCAGATGCCGGACAAACGCAATATTTGCCGCCCAAGGAAACGCCTCCGGATACTGCGCTCCGCCGATCAAAAAACGCTCTCCCGGCATCCGCCTCGCCGGCTCCAGCAGCAGCTCGTTCACACCGTCCTGCCGGTCCGCCGCATACGTCCCCAGATACGACAACGTCGCCCGAAACTCCTCCCTCGGAGCCACCGGAAAATGCGTCTCCGGATCCACCGACCCATACAGCGGTGCAACCACCCGCGCCCCCAGCCGGCTCTTCAACTCCTCAAGCGCCCGCCCCCCCGTAAAACTCAGCACCAGGTCAAAATCCCCCAGCCCCTGCACCGGCAGATACTCCACCGTCCCCCCAGATCTCAGCCCATCCAAAGTCACCGGCGTATCCAGATCGTAAAACGCCTTCAACTCCGCGCGCGAAGTGAGGATCAGATCGCAAGCCGCCGGTCCATCCGGACAGTAGCTCGTACACAGCGCAAGATCCGCCCCATCCAGCTCCCTCCGCGCCTCCTCGCCAACCTCCTCCAAACTCCCGTACAGCCGCAGCCGTCCCCCCGCAGGCAGCTCCCAAAGGTCGCGAGTGCTCGCATAATACGGCACGTCACGTTCGTAAAACGTCACCGTATGCCCGCGGCGAAGCAGCGACTTCACCAGCGACCTCCACAGCGTCGCATGCCCATTCCCCCAGGAGGAGGAGATGCTCAGACCGAAGATGACGAGATGCATCTCACCTCCCATCCCCACGCCCGACCCTCACCCAAAACTCGCACCTTGGCACCGTCGATCAAACCCCCGAAACGCTCGCTCACACTAGGAAGTGTCACACGCCCGCACCAGACACACCACATACTTCCTCGTCTCCTCGGCAGCGAGCCTCTCCGTGAACACTGGATTGGATGAGGCACACATTCCCGGGTTGGACATCGGGCATCTCTCCCTTGACATCGTGCCCTCCAAACGCTAACGTTCGCGTCTGATACGCACATCGTTCTTCCCATCGCGAACGGCGCATTCCGTCTCGCAAAATGACCCCGGAGACTCGAAACACTGGAGACTCGAAACACAGGAGACCCGAAACACATGCGACCTCGTAGTCCCGCGGCTGCTCTGCTCCTCTTCGGCATCTTTTCCGGCATCTCCCCGGCCCAGAACTCCGGCAACCTGCCCTTCCAGGACCCCTCCCTCCCCGCCGAGCGGCGCGTCGACGACCTCGTCTCCCGCATGACCCTCGAAGAAAAGGTCTCGCAAACCATCAACACCTCCCCCGCCATCCCCCGCCTCGGCGTCCCCGCTTACGATTGGTGGAGCGAAGGCCTCCACGGCATCGCCCGCTCCGGCTACGCCACCGTCTTCCCGCAGGCCATCGGCATGGCCGCCACCTGGGATACCCCGCTCATCAACCGCATCGCCACCACCATCTCCACCGAGGCCCGCGCCAAAAACAACGAGGCCCTCCGCCACGACATCCACTCCATCTACTTCGGCCTCACCATCTGGTCGCCCAACATCAACATCTTTCGCGACCCCCGCTGGGGCCGTGGCCAGGAAACCTACGGCGAAGATCCCTTCCTCACCAGCCGCCTCGGCGTCTCCTTCGTCAAGGGCCTTCAGGGCACTAACCCCAACTACTTCCGCGTCATCGCCACGCCCAAGCACTACGCCGTCCACTCCGGCCCCGAGTCCACCCGTCACACCGCGGACGTCGATCCCACACCGCACGACCTCTGGGACACCTACCTCCCCGCCTTCCGCGCCACCATCACCGAAGCGAAGGCCGACTCCATCATGTGCTCCTACAACGCAGTCGACAAATCCCCCGCCTGCGCCAGCAAGATGCTCCTCCAAACCATCCTTCGCGGCGACTGGGCCTTCAAAGGCTTCGTCACCTCCGACTGCGGAGCCGTCGACGACTTCTTCGAGAAAAACGGCCACCACTTCTCCCCCGACGCCGAAGTCGCCTCCGTCGCCGCCATCCGCGCCGGCACCGACACCAACTGCGGCACCACCTACCTCGCCCTCACCAGCGCCGTAAAAAAAGGCCTGATCCAGGAGTCCGAGATCGATACCTCGCTCAAGCGCCTCTTCCTCGCGCGCTTCCGTCTTGGCCTCTTCGACCCCGCGTCCAAAGTTCCCTACGCCGCCCTCCCCTTCTCCGAGGTCGATTCGCCCGCGCACCAGGCCCTCGCTCTCGAGGCCGCCAACAAGGCCATGGTCCTCCTCAAAAACGACCACGGCGTCCTCCCGCTCAAACCCGGCCTCCAAACCATCGCGGTCGTCGGCCCCAACGCAGCCTCCCTCTCCGCCATCGAGGGCAACTACAACGCCATCCCGCGTAACCCCGTCTTCCCGGTAGACGGCATCGCCGCCCAATATCCCAACGCCAAGGTCCTCTACGCACAGGGCTCCCCATACGCCGAAGGCGTCGCCATGCCTGTTCCTCGCACCATGTTCCACACCGGCAAGTCCCCAGACGTCGAAGGTCTCCAGGCCGAGTACTTCGCCGGCAACGACTTTCACAGCAAGCCCATCCTCACCCGCATCGATAAACAGATCGACTTCGACTGGACCGCAGCCAGCCCTGTCCCTGGTGCGCCCGCCGATCGCTTCGCCGTCCGCTGGTCTGGGACCATCACCGCCCCCGAACCCGGCGACTACGATTTCATGGTTCATCTCGAGAACTGCTATCCATGCGTCGACATCGAAGGTGCAAGCGTCCACTTCGATGGCAAAGAGGTTGCCGCAGTGAAAACCAATGGCGGGGAGTACCGTTCCGGCGACACCCCACACTTCAAACTCACCTTCGCCGATGCCAGGCCGCACGTCTTCGAGCTGACGTACACGCACAGCGCCCCGCTCTTCGGCGCAGGAATCACCCTGGACTGGTTCCCCAAATCCAGCTACCTGCAGAAACAAGCCGTAGCCGCCGCTCAAAAATCCGACGTCGTCCTCGCCTTCGTCGGCCTCACCTCCGAGCTCGAAGGCGAAGAGATGCCCATTCACATCGAAGGCTTCTCCGGCGGTGACCGCACCGATATCAAACTTCCCGCCGCACAGCAGAGTCTCCTCGAAGCCCTCAGCGCCACCGGCAAACCCCTCGTCGTCGTCCTCCTCAACGGCAGCGCCCTCTCCGTCACCTGGGCGCAGGAGCACGCGCAGGCCATCCTCGAAGCCTGGTACCCCGGCGAGGCCGGCGGCACCGCCATCGCCCAAACCCTCAGCGGCAAAAACAACCCCGCCGGCCGCCTTCCCGTCACCTTCTACAGCTCCCTCGACCAGCTTCCAGCCTTCGACAACTACACCATGGCCGGCCGCACCTACCGCTACTTCAAAGGAGAGCCCCTCTACGGCTTCGGTTACGGCCTCAGCTACACCACCTTCAGCTACTCCGGCCTCAAACTCTCAACCAACTCCCTCAAAGCCGGCGACCCCCTCACCGTCGAAGCCGACGTCCGCAACACCGGCAAACTCCCCGGAGACGAGGTCGCCGAGCTCTATCTCACCCCACCGCAGACGCCTACCTCGCCCAACCTCGCACTCGCCGGCTTCACCCGCGTCCACCTCGCCCCCGGGGAAACAAAGCACGTCAGCTTCCAACTCGCCCCCCGCACCCTCTCGCAGGTCGACGACACCAGCGCCCGCGCCGTAACTCCCGGCGCCTACCGCATCGCCGTCGGCGGAGCCCAGCCCGGCAACACCCCCAACCTGCAAACCGCCACCTTCACCATCACCGGAACCCAACCGCTCCCCCGTTAACACCTGAGTACCAGTCCACCCCTTCGCACATCCACGTGCCATCCCGTACCCCGTCGCGCCCTGACCAATAAAGACGTCATCTCGACCGGCGCAACGGACTGCCTTACCGTCCGTTGCGCAGTAAGAGATCCCCGCATTTCGTCGTTGCTTGTCCTTAGATCTACTCCGTCGAGCCACACACGATGGCGTAAATCATGGACGCGCTTGATAAACTGGAAAGATAGAAGTACGGCAAGACCCAAAGCCCACTGGACCGTCGAGGGTACCCGGCACGCGGAGGTCCGGACCTATCTCCCATCGTTCGAATACTTTGACACAAAAGTAGGGGGGGAGGGGTACCCTCACACTCGCCCGTACACCCCGCTCCGAATCCCGGACAGCAACGCGCTAAACTAAAAGTGTGGCCGTCTCCGCAACCACCTCGCCCTCATCCTCAGCCCCCCGCGCGCAGGCCATAGCGCGGCCCAGCCTCCTCGCCGACTACGCCACCCTCTTCAAGCTGCGCGTCTCAGTCATGGTCATCATTACCGCCGCGGCCGGCTTCTACCTCGGCTCGCTGCAAAGCGGCATCAGCCCCTTCCACGCCGGCCTCCTTCAGGCCATGGCCGGCATCGCCGCCGTCACCTGCGGCTCCTCCGCCCTCAATCAGGCCCTCGAACGCCGCTCCGACGCCCACATGCGCCGCACCTCCAACCGCCCCATGGCCGCCCACCGCATCTCCTTCGCGCACGGCTTGCTCGTCGGCTTCGCCGCCGTCTT
>JAABUX010001479.1_pt1 | contig 35426 bp, 32 predicted proteins | sample 5561851 | NCBI WGS metagenome assembly JAABUX01 (sample SAMN10711883, study PRJNA513361) | rock metagenome | isolation source: Antarctica rocks | place: Antarctica: Victoria Land, Richard Nunatak red sandstone | collected 2016-01-03
GGCGGCCAGGCCCCGACCGAGACCACCCGCGCCGTGGGCTACTCCCTGTTCGAGTGGATCGCCGCCAACGCCCCGGCCCCGGCGATGAACGCCTTCGTCAAGGTGATGCTCGACGGCCAAAATCAGCTCGACGACGCGATCATGAACTGCCTCGACACCAACCGCGAACAGTTCCTCCTCGGGTCGGGCGACTGGTTCGCCGAACGCTACAGGCGATGACTTTTCATGAATGAATCCGAACCCAACCGCTACTTCGTCGAGGCCGACCCGGCGCCCGCCCGACCGCTGTTCCCCGGGGTCTCGTTCCGGGCGATCGCGGGCGACGCGATCATGCTGTCGCTGGTGAGGTTCGAGCCGGGCGCCGAGGTCCCCGAGCATGCCCACCCCCACGAGCAGATGGGGATGATGATCTCGGGCCGCCTGGAGTTCATCATCGGCGGAGAGGCCCGAATCCTCGAAACCGGCGACTCCTGGCGAATCCCCGGCTCGGTCCCGCACCAGGTCCGGGCCTTGGACGGGCCCGCCATCGCCTTGGACGTCTTCCACCCCGTCCGGGAAGACTACCGCTGAGCGGATCGAAGCTCCTTCCTCCGAGGGCCTGCCGATGGGTCGAGTCGTGGTCCTCGGTGCCAGCCTGGGCGACATGAACTTGCGGCTGGACCGGCTCCCTCGGCCGGGGGAGACCCGGCTTGGCTCGGGGTTCTTCCGGGCCAACGGCGGCAAGGGGGCGAACCAGGCGGTGGCGGCGGCCCGGCTCGACGCCGAGGTCGTGCTCCTGTCGGGGTTTGGGGACGATGAGTCGGGGCGGTCGATGCTCGACGGGTATCGCCGGGAGGGGCTGGACCTCGACCATATCCGGGTCGAGCCGGGGCAAGCCTCGGGGGTGGCGTTGATCCTGGTCGGCGACGACGGCGAGAACCTGATCGGCGTGGCGATGGGGCCGAACGCCCACCTCGACCCGGCGTATGTTGACGCCTTGCCCGACTCGGTCTTCGACGGCCCCGGGGTGTTCCTGGCGAGCCTGGAAGTCCCGCTCGAAACCGTGATCCGAGCCATCGAGCGGGCCAAGCTCGGCGGGATGACCGTCGTCCTCAATCCCGCCCCGGCGCCTTCGAACTTGGCCGGGCACCCGATCCTGGCGAAGGTCGACGTCCTCACGCCCAACCAGTCCGAGGCGGCGATCCTGGCCGAACTTGATTCGGATCTCGACCTCGACCCGAACCGGGTCGCCGACGCCTTGCTCGCCCGAGGCGCCCGAGGCGTCGCCTTGACCCTGGGGGCGAGCGGTTGCCTGGTGGCCTTCGGGTCGGGCCGGACCTTCGTCGCCGCGTTCCCGGCCCGGGTGGTCGACACCGTGGGCGCGGGGGACGCCTTCAACGCCGCGCTGGCCGTGGCCCTGGCGGAGGGTTCGCCGCTGGTCGATGCCGCTCGCCGGGGCTGCGCCGCGGCTTCGATCGCGGTGACCCGGCCGGGGGCGCGGGGGGCGCTGCCGACCCGAGGCGAGGTTGACCGGGTCCTGGCCGAATCGTCCCGGTCGTCGAGGGCCGAGGATTGAAGGAATTTCCTCAACTTCCGGGCGAGCGCGGCCGAAATATTCGATACGAACCCGTGGATTGGCGATAATAACGCCGGCCCGGCGACGAACCTTCGAGCAGGCACCCGGAACGACGACCGAAGAGAAGGGCGGAACCGATGGGGTTGGACATCGCGCTCGGGGTTTTGATTTTCCTGGGGGCCATCCGAGGCTACTTCCGAGGGTTCCTCCTCCAGGCGATCCGGCTGGTCGGCCTGGTCGGCTCGGTCTACCTGGCGGACCCGGCCCGGGGGTTGGCCCGGCCCTACGTCGCCCCCTACCTGGCGACGATCCGCCCCGACTTGCTCGACCGGATGCTCTGGTGGGCGTCGGTCGTGGCCTGCTACCTGGTCATGGTCGGCCTGGCGTCGACCATCGTCAACCTCCAGCGGCGACGCCCCTACGGCGACCCCGACATCAGCCGGGCGGACCAGTCGATGGGGTTCCTCCTGGCGGGGGTGAAATCGGCGGTGGTCCTGGCGTTCGTGGTGGCGAACCTTGATAAGTATGCGGTCGACTGGGCGAAGTCGGTCCCCTGGGCCGACGAGCAGGCCCGGGACTCGATGGCCCTGGCCTGGGAGCGGCAGTATCGCCCCGCCGACAAGATCTGGACCTCGCCGCCGGTCCGGCAGTTCGTCGCCTACGTCCGGAAGATGGGGATGTCGGGCGGGGCCGACCGCGCCGAACCGGCCTCGAACCTCCTGACCGACCAGGTCTTGCCCAGGGTCGACCCGTCGGCGGCAGCCTCGGCTGCGGCCAACGCGGCGTTCCCCCCTCGGAACCCTCGGCTCGGCCTGCCCCCGGTCGGCGACCGCCCGTCGCTCCCGCCCAACGCGACCGAGGCCGAGGTCTCCGAGAAGATCAGCCAAGCGGTCGACAAGCTCATCCACCCTTGACGCCGCCTCGGGAACCCGGCACACTCCGACCCGGCGACGACCCCGCTTTTCGAAGGGTCGAGCCGGGGGTGGACCGATGCTGGACCTGATCGACCTTGAGCCGGCCGACCGACCCCGGACCGTCGCGCCCCGGGCGTTCTGGTTCCTGGTCGTCGCCGGGGCGTACCTCACCCTCCGAGGCTACCACTCGTTCGACGGCGACCAGGCTTACCGCTTGCCGCTCCTCCTGGATCAACAAAATAAAGCGACTTATGCGACCGACCCGTTCGTCCGGGCGTTCGACGCCTTCAACCCGCACCGGGGGTACCTGGCGGTCCTCGACGCGGCGAGTCGACCGTTCGGGCTGGCCACCGGCCTTTTCGGGCTGTTCGCGCTGACCCTGGCCGCGACGATGGTGGGGATCGACCGCCTGGCCCGAGCGGTCTGGCCGAGCCTGGGAGGGCGGGTCGGCCTGGCGGCGGTGGTCCTGGTCCTGGTCGCCAAGGGCGGCAACATCGGGACCAACCACCTGTTCGAGGCGACCTTGCTCGATCGCCTGGCCGCCTTCGCCCTGGGCTGGCCGGCGCTGGCGTCCGCCGTGGCCGACCCGAAGCGAGGTGCCCGGATCGCCGCCCCTTTGCTCGGGCTGGCGGCCTGGATTCACCCGTCGGTCGGGTTGCAGATCAGCCTGACGTTGGCGGCGGCTTGGCTGGTTTGGGGCACCTGGCCGGGCCGGTCGGGGGTGACGTTGGCGGCTGCGGTCGGGTCGGTCGCGCTCCTGGCTTTGGCCCTGGTCCCGGGCTTGAGCCTGGTCATCGGGCAGAGCGGGCGGCTCCTCGAAGGGATGCCGCCCGACGAGTTCCGCCACTGGGCGGTCGAGGTCCAGGGGCCGCAGCACATGCTCCCCTCGACCTGGCCGATGCCGCGGTGGCTCGCGTTCGGCTGTTATCCGATTCTGGCCATCCTGGCTTATTTTGGCCGAAAGGATGACCTGGAACGAAGGTCGACCGCGATCCGCTTCGGGGTGCTTTTGTTCGTTAATCTGGTCAGTTTGACGCTCGCTTACGTCGCTGTGGAAGTCGTCGCCGACCTCCGGGTCACGCTGTTCCAGCCGTTCCGGATGGCGACCCTGGCGCGAGGGTTGGCCCTGGTCGCGGCGTCGGGCCGGTTGGTGACGCTCTGGGACCGGGGCGACCTGTTCAGTCGGGGGCGGGTCGTCCTGATCGTCGTCGGCCTGGCGGGCAACTGGAGCCTGGTCGTGGCCACCGGCGTCGAGCTGGCGATGACCCTGGCGGAAGGGTTGGCGAGGCGGTCGTCGGTCCGGGTCGTCGGGTCGATCGTCCTGACGCTCGGCCTGGTGTTCCTGGCTCGGCACGACACCGAGTCGGGGCACGTCCCGATCCTGGCCGCCCTGGGTGCCCTGGTGGCGGGGACCGCGATCGCCCGGGTTCGCCCTCTGGGGTGGAACCGTCGGCGGCCGGCTTTCGTGATGGTCGCGGCCTGGGCGGTCCCGGTCCTGGCGCTGGGGGCGGGATTTTGGGGCGACCGGGCGGCGGACGATCCGGTCCGGGCGGGATTGCTCGGTCGCTGCCGGTTCGCCGAGGTCCCGGTCGACGACTCCGAGCGGATCGCCGCCTGGTGCCGCGACCATACCCCGAGTTCGAGCCGGTTCATCGGACCCCCTGGATTGAAGGGGTTCCGGCTCTGGTCGAGGCGCCCCTTGATGTTCAACCGGGCGGGAAGCCCCTACCACGCGAGGGGCCTGCTCGACTGGTCCGAGCGGTTCCGCGACCACGTCGGCTTCGCCGGCTCGACCGCCGACTTCGCCCGAGCTTACTTGCAAGGCCGCCACGCCCTCGAAGCCGGCTACGACCGGATGACGCCCCAAGCCAAGCTCGGATTGGCCCGACGCCAGGGGGCCACCCACGTCCTGGAGCGAATCAGCGAGCGAACCCCCGCACCCGCCCTCGGCCCGGGGCTGGAACTGGTGGCGACCCGGGGGAGCTATGCGGTTTACCGGGTCAAATGATCGAGGTTGACAATGCAAGGCGGTCGATTGCTCCGGCTCGCTCAGCGGCGCTGGAATTTGTAGGACAGCTCTTCGCTCCAGAGTTCCGGATCTGCCTGATGCGCTTCGAGGAACCGACGAAGCTCGGGTGTCGTGGCCGTGAGCACGGGTATTTGGATCGAGATGCGTCCCGACCCGCCTTCGTCGAAGCGATGGGCGAGCGACTTGGGATGGGTCGAGAGGTAGTTGGGATTGATCGATTGGAGCGTCAGGCTGGTGTTTTGGCGCTTCAGCTTGAAGAACATATGGCGGTCGCCGTCTTTCTTGTCGATCGAGGCGAGGTCGAGATAGCGCGAATCACCGATGACGACGAGGCTCCCCTTGGCTTGCTGAGGTCCCTGGCCCGGCGCGACCGAGCCATCGGCCGACCAGGTGAGGGTGTATGTTTTCGTGCCCTCGTCCCCGAGCCGCTCGACCCGCAACATGGTCGCTTGGGAACCGCCCGAGGGGTCGACGTAGGTCCAATCGCCGAGCAATGCGGGGTCGAAGACGACTTTCTCGTCGTCGGGCAGGGCCAGCCCATGCTCGCTCGATACGCACCCGGACATCGCGCAGAGCAGCAAGATGATCCCGACGGACGGCCTGGCAAGCATGGTGTGGACCTCGGATCTCGTTGGAGTTTAGGTGAGCCACGGATGGAACACGGATGAAACACGGATCAGAAAAATTCTGGTTGTTCCTCTGATCCGTGTTTCATCCGTGGCCCCATTGGATTTCACCGTTTCTCTTTGGCAAACCCTTCCGTCACCGTTTAGTATCGCTTTTTGGGAGCGGTTCAAACCGGATCGTCGAAATTTTCGACGATCGGACGGCTTCGACGACGGGGGTCAGGGTGGCAAGCTTGGTGTCCCGGCCGGTCTGGATCAAGATCCAGGGTATCGCGTCGAGGGTTGGTTCGGCCATCGGTTGGAGGGCTTCGGGGAGCTTTTCGAGGGGGATTGGCTTTCCTTCGAGGAGGATCGAGCCGTCGTTGAGCAACTCGATGGTGATCCGGCCGGGTCGGTCTTGGTCGAGAGTTTGGAGGGGGCCGAGGTCTCGGGATTCGGGGGCGTATTGGCCTCCTTCTCGGATGGCGAAGAAGCCGAAAGGCCGGTCGAGGAGGGTCAAGGTCCCGGCCATCGCGCCTTTGCCTTCGCCGAAGAGATAGCCGTCGAATTCCTGGCGGGCGCGGGGCAAGGCGACGGAGAACCGGACCTTGCCGGGGGACTCGGCGACCACCTGGCCGGTGACGGCGTAGGCGGTCCCGTGGAGGTCGGAGCGGAATTGGCCGTTGACGACGCCCTTGGGGCCGACGGCCAGGTCGAGCGTCCCCGACCACTGGCCGTTGGCGAACAGTCGGTAGCGGCCGTTGAAGTCGCCGGGGAGGATCGCCCGGCCGGGCGAGGGCCGGGGGGCGGCGGGTTCGTCGAACGTCGGGGGCTTGTTCAAGGTGAAGAGCCGGGCGGGGGCGATGGGTTCGAGCCGGGGCTCGCCGTTGCTCGCGCGGAACACGAGGTCGCCGCCTTGGCCGGGGGGGACGACCTGGCCGGTGTCGAGGTCGATCGGCATCCCGTCGAAGAGGACGACGTCGCGCCTCGACGCGAGCCGGGTGGCCAGGCCGCCCGAGTCGAACGTGTCGAGCCGCTCGACGACCAGGACGGGGATCGGATCGCCCTCGCCGCCGGGAGGCTTGCGGAGTTCGGGGACCAGGAGCAACCGGGCGGGGTGCCCTTGGTCGGTCCGCGCCACGACGAGGGCCGACCGCGAGTCGCGGAGCAGACTCGGCATCGCGCCAATGTCGCCGACGCCCAAGCTCGGGCGGGCGGCGACGTCGGGGCCTTCGAGGGTCCGGGCCAGGGCGGGGCCGTCGAGGAGTTCGAACTGGTCGGCCCGACCGACCGAAGCACAGGCGGCAACCAAGACGCAACCGCCCAACCAACCGGCGACTCGTCGCATCGGCATCCTCCTTTCGATAAGGCCGAGGCCGCCCCGAAAGTTGATTTCGGGCCGCGGCGTGTCGGCAACGGGGAACGGCTCGCGGGTGCCCCCCCGGGAGACTGATTTTTGTGACCTAGGCTCCTAATAAGCAAGTGTGTGCATGGTCCCGGCGCCCGCCCCGCCGGCCAAAACAACCGAGAACCAAGTGATGGATACGACCCTATCCGAGACCGAACGACTCCAAGCGCTCCGTCGCTACGCCATCCTGGACACGGCGGCCGAGCGGGGGTTCGACGACCTGGCCCGCCTGGCGTCGCTCATCTGCGAGACCCCGATCTCGCTGGTCAGCTTCGTCGACGCCGATCGCCAATGGTTCAAGGCGAGAGTCGGCCTGGGCGTCGAGGAAACGCCACGTCAAGACTCGTTTTGTCACCATGCGATCCGAGGGGCGGGTTTGTTCGTCGTGCCCGACGCCCGGCTCGATGATCGATTTCGGGCCAATCCGCTCGTCACCGGGGACCCGCACGTCCGGTTCTACGCGGGGATGCCGCTCCAAACCGAGGACGGGCATTCGCTGGGGACGCTCTGCGTGATCGACCGCGAGCCTCGGAAGCTGTCCGAGAACCAGCAACTGGCGCTCGAAGCCCTGGGACGGCTCGCGGTCGACCAGTTGGAGCTCCATCGCCAGGCGGCCGAACTGGCCCGATCCGAGCAAATCCTCCGGGTCCAACACGAACGGCTCTCGCTGGCCATCGAGGGGATGACCGAAGGGGTCTGGGATTGGAACGCCGTGACGGGCGAAACCTACTTCTCGCCCCGGTATTCCGAACTGATCAATGACGGCGAGCCGTTGGAGCCGACTCGCCGGTCTTGGGAGTCGCGGCTCCACCCCGACGACCGGGCCGCGACGCTCGCCTCGTTGTCGGCGCACCTGGAGCGCCGCGAGCCTTACAACGTCGAATATCGCCTGATGACCGGGTCGCTCGGCTATCGATGGTTCCGGTCGCAGGGGCAGGCGAAATGGGACGAGGCGGGGCGGCCGACCCGGATGGTGGGGTTGATCACCGACGTCACCGGGCGGAAGATCGCCGAGCAAGAGCTCAACCTGATGAAGATCGCCATCGACAACGCCAACGACGCCATCCTGATCACCGAGGCCGAGCCGATCGTCCTTCCAGGCCCTCGGGTGGTCTACTGCAACAAAGCCTTCACCCGGACCACGGGTTATACCCCCGAGGATATCCTGGGCAAGACCCCCCGAATCCTCCAGGGGCCCGGGACCTCGCGCGAGACCCTCGACAAGCTGAAGAAGAAGCTCAAAGGCTGGAAGGAGGTCCGGGTCGAGCTGCTCAACTACAAGAAAGACGGGACCGAGTTCTGGGTCGAGTTGAATATCCGGCCCGTGGCCGACGCTCGAGGGTGGTACACCCACTGGATCTCGGTCCAGCGCGACATCACCGAGCGGAAGCGGGCCGAGGCGGCCGAGCGGATTCAGGCCGACAACGCGATCCGCGAGAGCCGGGAGCTTCTGCAGGCCGTCGTGACCTCCGCCCCGGTGATCGTCTTCGCCCTGGATCGCGAGGGCGTTTATACCCTGTCCGAAGGCCGGGGGCTCGAAGCCCTGGGGCTCAAGCCCGGCGAAGCGGTCGGCCGCCGCGCCGAGGACCCGGAGATCCACTCGCCGATCCGCGCCGACGACGTCCGACGCGCCCTGCTCGGCGAGTCGTTCGGGACGGTCGTCGAGGTCGCCGGGCTGGCCTTCGACAGCCGGATCTCGCCGCTCAAGGAGCGCGACGGGGCCGTCTCGGGCGTCATCGGCGTGGCGACCGACGTCACGGCCCGCAAGCATGCCGAGCTCGAGATCAACGCCTTGAACGCGCAGTTGGGGACCCGCCTCGAACGGATCGCCGCGCTGCGTCGGGTGGACATGACGATCCGGGGGAGCCTGGACCTCAGGGTCACCTTGAACACCTTGCTCGACCAGATCATGGCGCAGCTCGACGTCGACGCCGCGTCGGTCCTCCTGCTCGACCCGCACGCTCGGGCCTTGAACGAGGTCGCGTCGAGGGGGCTTCGGGGCGCCTCGACGGACCGGGCCCCGGTCCCCTTGGGCGAAGGGGCCGTCGGCAGGGCCGCCCTGACTCGATCCCCCGTGCAAGTGGCCGCCTCGGAGCTTGCCGAGCCGCCGACCGGTCGGACGCTGATGCTCGCCGATCAGGGGCTGATGGTCAGCTATGCCATCCCCTTGGTGGCCAAGGGGTTGGTCAAAGGCGTCCTCGAAGTGACGCACCGGAGCGGATTCGACGCCGGTTCGGAGTGGGTCGACTTCCTCGAATCCCTCGCCGACCAGGCCGCCATCGCCACCGACAACGCGGCCTTGTTCGCCGAGTTGCAGACCTCCAACGCCGAGATGACCCTGGCCTACGACGCCACGATCGAAGGCTGGTCGAGGGCCCTCGACCTCCGAGACAAGGAGACCGAGGGGCATACCCAGAGGGTGACCAAGCTTTCGGTCCGGCTCGCCCAGGCCCTGGGGGTCTCCGGCGCCGACCTGACCAACGTCCGACGGGGGGCCTTGCTCCACGACATCGGCAAGATGGGCATCCCCGACGCGATCCTCCTCAAACCCGGCCCGCTCGACGCCGAAGAATGGACCATCATGCGCCGCCACCCCGAATACGCCTACCAGTGGCTCTCGCCCGTCAGCTTCCTCCGGCCGGCGCTGGAGATCCCCTACTCGCACCACGAGAAGTGGGACGGGACCGGCTACCCCCGAGGTCTGGCGGGGGAACAGATCCCCCTGGCGGCCCGGCTCTTCGCGGCGGTCGACATCTGGGACGCGCTCCGGTCGGATCGGCCCTATCGCGCCGCCTGGCCGGTCGAGAAGGTGGTCGACCACATCCGGTCGCTCTCGGGGACGCACCTCGACCCGAGGATCGTCGAGGCGTTCCTCCGGATCGCCGCCGAGGACGAGGCGTCCTCCGGCAATGTCCTCGACCTGTCCTTCCCCGACGACTCGGTCGAGGAGCAGTTGCGGCTGGCCACCCTGGCCGTCGAGGAGCTCCGACTCCAGCAAGAGGAACTCCTGCGATTGAATCGGGAACTCGGCGAGCTTTCCCGCACCGACGAGCTGACGGGCCTGAAGAACCGCCGCCATTTCCACGACGCCCTCAACGCCGCGCTGGGCGTCCCCGACCGGCCGGGGCGGCCGCTTTCCTTGATCCTGATCGACGTCGATCATTTCAAGGCGTACAACGACGCTTATGGCCACCCCGCCGGCGACCACGTCTTGCGGGAGGTGGCCACCGTCCTCCGCGAGCAGACCCGATCCGGCGACACGACGGCCCGATACGGCGGCGAGGAGTTCGTCATCCTGATGCCCCGCACCGACGCCAAGACGGCCAACCTCGTGGCCCAGAGGCTGCTCAAGGCCGTGGCCGAGATCCCCTGGCCGCTCAGGGCCGTCACCGTCAGCTTCGGGATCGTCACGGCCCAGCCCGAGACGTCCGACGCCTCGATGATGATCAGCGACGCCGACCAGGCGCTCTATCAATCCAAACGCCAGGGGAGGAACCGGATCACCCACGTCGAGCCGGTCGGCAGGCCGGTCGAGTCGACGGCTTGCTTGGCCCCTTGCCGCTGACCATCCGGTTGGTCGATCGGCCCGCCGGGATGGTACAAAGGGAGGGATGCGTCCTCCTCCGACCTTCGACCGTCCCGAGCGAGCCGAGCCGACGATGTCCGACCCACAGACCTCCGACAAGCCCGCCAACCGGCTCGCCCACGAGACCAGTCCTTACCTGCTCCAGCACCGCCACAACCCGGTCGACTGGTTCCCCTGGGGGCCGGAGGCTCTGGATAAGGCTCGGGCCGAGGACAAGCCGATCTTCCTGTCGATCGGCTACTCGGCCTGCCACTGGTGCCACGTCATGGAGCGGGAAAGCTTCGAGGACGACGCCATCGCCCGGATGATGAACGACCGATTCGTCAACATCAAGGTCGACCGCGAGGAGCGCCCCGACCTCGACAACCTCTACATGGCCGCCGTCCAGGCGATGACCGGCCACGGGGGCTGGCCGATGTCGGTCTTCCTCACCCCCGACCTGCGACCGTTCTACGGCGGGACCTACTACCCGCCGACCGACTCCCGAGGGATGCCCGGCTTCCCCCGGGTCCTCCTCAGCGTCGAGCGCGCCTGGCAAGAGCGGCGCGACGAGATCACCACCGCCGCCCTCGACATGACGGCCCAACTGCGGACCGCGGGCGACATCCCCTCGTCCGAAGGCGAATTGGGCCTGACGTTGCTCGACGACGCCGCCCGGTCTTTGGGCCGGATGTTCGAGCCGGTCCACGGCGGGTTCGGCTCGGCGCCCAAGTTCCCGCACCCGATGGACCTCCGCGTCCTGATCCGCCACCATGCCCGGACCGGCGACGCCCACGCCCTCCACATGGTCCGCCAGACCCTGGACAAGATGGCCCGGGGCGGGATCTACGACCAGCTCGGCGGCGGCTTCGCCCGCTACTCCACCGACGACCGCTGGCTCGCCCCCCACTTCGAGAAGATGCTCTACGACAACGCCCTCCTGACCACGGTCTACCTCGAAGCCTACCAGTTGACCGGAGATTCCGAGTACGCCCGGATCGCCCGCGAGACGATCGACTACATCCTCGGGCGGATGACCGGCCCCGAAGGGGCCTTCCACGCCACCGAGGACGCCGACTCCGAGGGCGTCGAGGGCAAGTTCTACGTCTGGACCTTGGCCGAGATCACCGAGATTTTAGGGGCGGATCGGGCCAAAACATTTGCGGCGGTCTACGACGTGAGCGAAGGCGGAAACTGGGAACACAAGACGATTTTGAACCTCCCCGAGCCGATCAGTTCCGTCGCCGAAAGGCTGGCCCGAGACGAGTCGAGCTTGCGGGCGGAACTGGCCGAAGCCCGGGGCAAGCTCCTGGCCGCCCGCGAGACCCGGATTCCGCCGGGCAAGGATACCAAGGTGTTGACCTCGTGGAACGGCCTGATGCTCGCCGCCCTGGCCGAAGCCTCGACGATCCTCCGCGAGCCGAAATACGCCGAGGCCGCATCCAAGGCCGCCGACTTCCTGCTCGGGACGATGCGGACCCCCGAAGGCCGACTGCTCCGGACCTCCAAGGACGGGCAGGCCAAGCTCAACGCCTACCTCGACGACTACAGTAACCTGATCGACGGCCTGACCCGGACCTTCGAGGCGACCGGCGAGCCCAGGTGGATCGAGGCCGCGCTCGACCTGACGCAAGTGTTGGTCGATGAGTTCCACGACGACGCCAAAGGGGGCTTCTTCTACGTCGGGGCCAGCCACGAAGCCCTGATCGCCCGCCAGAAGGATGCCTACGACAACGCCACCCCGTCGGGCAACGCGATGGCGGCCACGGCGCTGGCCCGCCTGTCCGCCCTGACCGGCCGGGACGACCTCGACGCCCTGGCCCGGTCGACCTTGCAGTCGGTCCAGAGGGTCATGGAGCGGATGCCGACCGCCGCCGGCCAGAGCCTGGTCGCCCTCGACTTCCTGCTCGCCCCCAGTCGAGAATACGCGGTCATCGCCGGGACCGACCGGGCCGAGTTCCAAGCCGCCCTCGAAGCGGTCGCCCGCCGGTTCGACCCCCACAAGGTCGTCGCCCCGGCCCCCGCCTCGGTGTCGCCCGAGCTGGCCAGGCTCGTCCCGCTCCTGGCCGATCGACCCGCCAGGGACGGGCGGGTGACGACCTATATTTGCGAGAACTTCGCCTGCCAGGCCCCGGTGGTCGGGGTGGAGGCCCTGAAGGCGGCGCTCGGGTCGGCCTGATCGGGCGAGGCCGGATTCGCCGCGAACCTCGCCCCTCGGGCGGCTGTCTTTCCCACGGGAGCGGTCAAGGGGGGGCTTGGACCGAAGTCCAAGCCCTCATTCCCGCAAAGGGAGTCTCGACTCCCGGACCCTTGCCCGACTCGGTCGGGCCGATGGCGGGTCGTTATCGATTACGCTTGCGATTGGTGGTTCGAATCGACCCTTCGGCTCGATCTCGCTTTATTTGCAATCATCCAGTCCTATTTCGGCATGAGATTTGTAAAATTTAATCTAGGCTACTCAGGGGATTTGGTGAATTTTTATGTGAGATGAAGAGTAGATAATCGATACATGTGATTAAATATCTAATTACCCTAAATCCCCAAAGCGAGGCTCGGCCACTTTTCATGCCAAAACAGGACTGAACGGTTACAAGAAGGCTTTCAAGAAGAAGCTCGCGGTGGCCCAGATGATCGCCCAAGTTCCTTTGGCCGACGACTTGGCCGATGGTTTGGAAGAACTTCGCAGGCACTCGATCGACGTCGACGAGATCTTCTCGAAAACCGCGAAGTGGCCGAAGCGTTGATCACCCCTGATTCTCGACGGAAACTTTCCGGTGGCATCTCTCGCCTTGACTGGTCATCTCTTGTCCCTGCTTTGCGACTCCAGGCATCTGTACGAGGCTTCCAATCAACTTCCTTTGGGAATTCCCGGTCGTCCGCTCCGCGTCGCCGCCTTGAATCGAGCCGTCGGGGTGACTTTGGTCTCCGCTTGGGAAGCTTATATCGAGGAGATCGTCCGAGAGTCTTTGAACTCGCTCCGCCCACCGGCCCCACCTCTCGGCTTGTGGACTCCGCTGAACGCCACCATTCGTGGACAACTGGGCCAATTTAATAATCCCAATACGGAAAATGTGCGGATGCTGATCTCGGGCGCGATCGGCTTGCCGGATCTTCCCGCATCTTGGGCATGGCAAAATCGCACCTCGGCCCAATCCGTCCAGCGTCAGGCAGTCGCCATGAAATTTCGTCATGCGATTGCCCACGGGGTGAACCCCCGCCCGGTCGTCGCGACATTCTACGCGAGCTAGTTCGGGCCAGTTCGGCGGTGGTCGGAATCCTTTGGCGCGTGGCGGGACCGGCGGCCCTTTCGGGGTGGGTTGGGCCGAGGGGTTGGAGGCTCTTTTCAAGTTGTCAAAGAACATAAAAGGTGGTTGGAGGGGGTGGAAAGTCGCGTCGACCGGGGCGTCAGGCGGGGGGTGAGATGCCCTGGCGGAACGAACCCAACGAGGCCGATCGGCGGCGGTCCCGCCGGCGGCCCCGGGTCGTGGGGCGAGCGGGTTCGGGCTGGGCTTCGGCGGTCTCCTTCATGCGGAACGAACCCACCATCGATCGGGCCAAGGTCCCGGCGGGGGTTTGGGGTCCGGGGGCGGTGTCGTCCTGGTCGTCGTCGTCTTCGTCGATGGCGAAGTCGTCGGGCGGGATGTCGGCGAGTTCCCGGAGTTCGCGGAGGGATCGGAATAGGGTCCGCTCGGCGGCGGCCTCGTATCTCCGGGCGAGGGTGGCCTCGGGGCCGGTGTCGAACAGGGCGCGGCGGGGGGCCTCGGCGCGGTCGAGGGCCAGGGTGGCGGTGTCGAAGTCTTCGAGGCGGGCTTGCAACTCGTCGACCTGTTCGAGGATGATCTTGTGGACCTCGCCCTTGGCCCAATCGACCCGCTCGGGCATCACGTCGTTCATCACGACGTTGGTCAGGAGCCTGAGCCTCGACGTCGGGATCTCCGTGTCGCGACGCCCCATCAATCCCTCGGCTTGCCAGAGGAGGTTGTAGTCCCAGTAGCCGACCCTCGGGTCCATCCGCCGCTTGGCGTCGAGCATGGCGGGGTGCTCGGCCTGGAGCTGGTCGGCCAAGCGATCCTCTTCCGGGATCAGCTCGCGCTCGAGGTTCCGCCAACCCTTGATCATCCGCGACACGCCCTCGGGGGTCTGCCGCAAGATCCGGGCGTTGGTCGCCGGCTCGTGCAAGATCCAGTCGACCGCCTTGTCGACCCGGGCCATCCGGGCCTCCTCGAACGCCTCGACGGCGTGGCGGACCCGGAAATCGGTGGCGGCCTCGTCATTGTCGTGGCAGCGTTCGAGCCGGACGGCCGACACCGCGATCCGACGGACCAGGAGCCGGGCCATCCGCCCCCGAGGCCGCAACTCCTCGACGAGTTCGGCCGTCATCCGCGCGACGCCGATCTTGTCCTCGTCGTCGAGCACGACCCCGTCGCCGGCCATCCCGTGGCGATAGGCGTTGGCCCTCGACCGCTCCTTGCCGCGGGAAGTCTTCGGCCCGGTCGACTTGAGGGCGTTGGCCCGGTTGGCGGCGAGCTTGGCGTCGCTCGGGGCGGGTCGGCACGACGGAAGGGTCGGTAATTTCGCGGTGGTCTGGGAAGCGGACATCGGCGGAGATCCCTTCAAAAGGAGTCGATCAAGGGTCGCTAAGGCTCGCCTCGAAACGCGAACCTGCCTTGTTGACTATCTTTTCTCCAGGGCCTCGATCGCACACTTTCTCCCCGAACTCCCCCATTTTGATCAAAGTTCCTCGACTTCCTCCTCCCGATCCCCCGAGTTGGCCGGGGCGGCGAGCCTTCGGGCCGGCCGCCAGGGCAAGAACGCCAGGGCGAGCAGGGCCAGCCCCACGCCTCGGGCGAGGATGATCCCGCCGACCGCCCGGGCCATCGCCGAGTCGACCCCGGGCGCCGAGGTCGGGTCGGCCACCAGGCTGAACCCCGCGACCACGGCGAACGCCCGGAACCCGAACTCGCCCCACCGCCATCGCGGACCGCGCGAGCCGATGGCGCGGTCGACAGCTTGCGGAGGAGCATAAGGGTTGAACGGTTCGGGGGACATTCGGTTCACCCGCATTCGGGTCCTGCGACCGACTGTGGAAAAGAATTGCAAATCGCGGATCGCAAAGGAAAACCAATCAAGAGCGACGCAATTGATTATTAGCCACGGATGAAACACGGATGGGGACAGGAAAAAGTCTGATCCGTGTTCCATCCGTGGCTCAATTTGATCGAATTGCCTCTTGGCGATCCGCCGGGCGGACGCTCTCAGCCGTTGACGTACCGCATGGAGTGGGCGGGGTATCGGTCGCCCGAGGTTGATCCGCCGGGGAGGACGGCGTCGATGGTGGCGAGGTCTTCGGGGGTGAGCTGGACGGCCAGGGCGCCGAGGTTCTCGTCGAGGTACTTGGTCCGCTTGGTCCCGGGGATCGGGATGATGTCGGGGCCTTGCGCCAGGACCCAGGCGAGGGCGAGTTGGCCGGGGGCGCAGCCCTTGTCGGCGGCGATCTCGGCGACCTTGGCGACGAGCGCCAGGTTCTTGTCGAAGTTTTCCCCCTGGAACCGGGGGGCGTTCCGGCGGTAGTCGTCGGCGGCGAGGTCTTCGAATTTCTTGAGCGACCCGGTGAGGAACCCTCGTCCGAGCGGGCTGTAGGCGACGAAGCCGACCCCAAGCTCGCGGACGGTCTGGAGGAGTTCGCCCTCGGGCTCTCGGCTCCAGAGCGAGTATTCGGTCTGGAGCGCGGCGATCGGGTGGACCTTCACGGCGCGTCGGATCGTCGCCGGGGCCGCTTCGGACAGGCCGAGGTGGCGGACCTTGCCCGCCCGGACCAGCTCGCCCATCGCCCCGACGGTTTCCTCGATCGGGACCTTCGGGTCGACCCGGTGCTGGTAATAAAGGTCGATGACGTCGACCTTGAGCCGTTTCAAGCTGGCGTCGCACGCTTCCTGGACGTAGGCGGGATCGCCCCGGACGCCGAGGTACTCGCCGTTGGGCCCCATGACGTTGGCGAACTTGGTGGCCAGGATCACCTCATCCCGCCGATCGGCGATCGCCTTGCCGACCAGGACCTCGTTTTTCCCCACGCCATACATGTCCGCCGTGTCGAGGAAGTCGCCGCCCGAGTCGAGGTAGCGGTGGATGACCCGGGTCGACTCGGCGTCGTCCATCAGCTTCGGGTCGTAGAACGCGCTCATCCCCATGCAGCCCAGGCCGATCGGCGAGACGGCCAGGCCGGAATTGCCCAGAACTCGGTGCGATGATGATGTCGATGCCATCGCTGACTCCTTTGAAAATCCGCCCGAAGTCGAGCTTGGGTCAAAACTCGACGCCATTGTAGGGCGGGGGTTACGGAGTTGATTTTAGCCACGGATGGAACACGGATGGAAAGCGGAATTAAACTCTGATCCGTGTTCCATCCGTGTTTCATCCGTGGCCGCTTCAATCTTCGAGCTGCCGTCAAGGGGGTCAAGGCTTGGTCGGTTCGGCGGCCTTGACGAGGTAGGGGTTCAAGGTCCGGGCCTTGTCCATCAGGGATTTGGCTCGGGCTTCGTCGCCTCGGGCGAGGGCGATGACCGAGGCGTGGTACATCAAGGGGGCTTGCTGGGTTCCTCGGGCGAGGGCGAGGGTCATCTCGCGGTCGGCTTCTTCGAGGAGGCCCTTCTTGTAGCAGGCCCAGGCCAGGGTTTCGTGCCCTTGGAAGTCGTGGCGAAGTTCAAGGTCCTTGCGGGCGAGGGCGAGGGCCTCGTCGAGGTCCTGGCCCGAGTCGCAGCAGAACATGACCCAGTGGCGGTCGTAGATCCGGGGGAACGAGTGCGCGAGGTCGCGCAAGGCCCTGGACCGCTCGTCGGCCTGCCGGGTCTGGCCCATCGCGGCGTAGGCTTCGCCGGCCAGTCGGAGGGCCTCGGGGTTCTGGGGGGAGAGCTTGATCGCGTCCGTGGCCCATTTCAAGGCCCCGGCGTGGTCCCCTCGCCAGGTCGCGGCCTCGGCCATCCCGGTCATGGCCCGGTAGTCGTTGGGGAAGATGGCCAGGGCTTTGCGGCAGGCGAGTTCGCCGTCTTCGAGGCGGCCCGAGTCGATCAGGTGGTGGCCGACCATCGTGTGGTACCAGGCGACGACCTCGGCGGGCATGTCGGGGCGCCCTTCGGTGATCTTCATCGCTTCGCGCATCGACTGGATCGACGCTTCGGGCTTGCCCTCGATCTCCTCGAACCGGGAGCGGAGGGCGAGCAAGTTGAGGTCGTCAGGCTCGGTCGTGACCGTTTGCAGACCTCGGGTGGCGGCGTCGTATTCGCCGAGTTCGAGCTGGATGTCGATGACGATCCGCTCGGCCTTGGAGTCGGCCTGGGCGGCGGCCTGGGCCATCGCCAGGGCCTCGGGGAAGCGGTGCTGCGCGAGCATGGCCTGGGCGAGCCGGATCGCCGCGCCGGAGTTGCCCCGGGTCGTGATCGTCAGCGACTTGCGGGCGGCCTCCTCGGCGCGGACGGCGTCGGCGATGTCGCCAAGCTCGCGCTGGCGGGCGAGGTAGGCGCCGGCGAGTTCGCGGTATTCGAGGTAGGGCTGCGGGTTCTTCCGGGTCAAACCTTCCCAGAAGGCGACGTTCTTGCCGGTCAGCGTCGGGTCGAAGGGGGCCCGCTCGGTCGAGATTTGGACGACCTCGGCCTGGGGGATGATCTTGGCGGCATCGGACGAGGGGTCCTGCGCGATCGAGGCGTCGGGACCAACCAGGCCCGTCGCGGCGAGGACGGCGGCGAACCAAATCCAGGACCGCGAGGCGCCGAGGATTCTTTGCGGATTCATGGTGAATTCTCGATGGGGGAAAAATGTAATCGGATGAAAGATTGAGATAAAAGCGAAAGAATGGGGACGAGAAGTCGGCGCGAGAAAAACCCCCTTCGGTCGGCCGGGGCGACCGACCGAAGGGGGGATGGTTTTTCGATGCTTTTGGCCATGATCCGCTGGGATCGGATCAGAGAGGATTGCCGAGATACGGGAAGACGTTCATGTAGTCGTGGTGCGGGCCGATGTTGTCGGTCGCGAACTGGGGGAGTTCCTTGCCGTCGTCGGGGGCCAGTTTGAGCGCGGGGATGATCCCGCCGAAGATCGCGCCGAGGTCGATGTCGATGATGTCGTCGGTCAAGGCCCGACCGCCGAACTTGCCGCCAGTGACGCCGCCGGTCTCGACTCCGAGGTAGGAAGCCTTGTCGGTCATGTTCGACAGGTCGGCGACCATGACGTCGGGGACCAGGACCGCCGCCAGGACGTTGGCGATCGCGGGGGAACGACCGGCGGGGAAGTTCATGAATCTGAGGATGTCGGTTTTGATCGCGCCCGAGTCATCGGTCGGGTTGACCAGGTTGTTCGCCTCGTGGCGGCGCTGCGAGACGGTGGCCAGGGCTTCATTGACGGCGGGGCGGGCCAGGCGGTCCTGCTGCTTGAACTGGAAGTTCGGGGCACCGCCGGGGACGCTGGTCGTTTCCCAGAGGTTGATCTTGCCGCCGCCCAGCGCGGCCCGGGGCAGTTCGACGACGATCGAGAGGACGTTGAAGCTGGCCAGGAGGTCGGAGGCCGGGGTGGTGTTGAAGCCCGAACCGACCGGGAAGCCTCGGAAGCCGTTCTTACCCGCGGCGTTCACGGAACCGTCCGGGTTCAAGCCTGGGGTGTCGGCGGCCATGATGCTCGGGTAGTCGACTTGCTTGCCGGTGCCCGGCGTTGAGCGGTCGGGAAGGACGTTGAAGAACTGGGCCAGGTCGAAGAAGAACGGGTCGGACCGGGCGCCGGCGAACACCGTCATGCCCGGGGTAGGCGAGAACGTGTTGTTGATCGTTCCGGTGGTGGCGTAAGGGTGGGCGAAGATGGCCGTGGTCCCGGTGGTGTACGGCTTGTACGGCCCGGAGATCAAGACCTTCTGGTTCTGGCCGACGCCGCTGAACCGGGCCTGGATCACCAGGTCTTCGACGTAGTCGCCGGTGACGTCCATCTTGATCTGATAGAGGACGTTGGGGTCGAACGAGACGCTCCCCGCCTGGCCGGCCGGGATCAAGGGGTGGACGTCCATCACCAGGACGACGTTGTTGTTGTTCATCGGGCTGGGGAAGATGTAGACGTCGGCCATGTCGGCACCGGGGCGATTGTAGTTCGCGGCGGTGTCGGCGTGGTCGGAGGCCGTCGAGGAAGCGACGGGGATCAGGGCCAGGGCCAGGGCGTAGAGCGGCCCGCCCGCTAGGAAGAACGGATGGCGAATCTTCATCAGGAAAGAACCTCGATGATGGAGCAAATGATGAGAGAGTCGGAACAACATGATGATCAATGCTGGAGCCGGAGAAATCAAGAGGCTGTCGTCGATTCGCCGATCTCAGGCGGTCGGGCGACGCCGCGAACGGACGAACAGGCCGAGGGCGCCGCAGATGCTGAAGCCGCTCATGAGCAGGCTCGACGGCTCGGGGACGCTCGGGACGGAGGCCAATCCCTGGATGGTCACGATGCCCGCCGTCGAGTCGATGCCCAACGCCTGATATGCGCCCGAGGTCGGGGTGTTCACGCTGAGGAACGAGAACGTCCCGCTCGAACCCGGGCTGATCCCGCTGTTGTTGGTCCCGTTGTCAACGGCGTAGAAGCTGATCGACGGGCCGGAGAATGAGTCGCCCGGCGAATAAACCGACGTGAAGTTGCTCGGGTTGATGATCGAGCCGGCGTCGATCGTCCCACCCAGCGCCAGGTCGAGCTCCGAGGCGTAGGCCGTGCTGGCCGCCCCGACGTTCACCGTGTAGCTGTAGAGGAATTCACCGCCGATCGGGGTGACGCTGCTGGTCTCGGTGGCGATGAAGGCCGCCCGGGCTGGGGCGAAGCTTGAAACCAGGGCGAAGACCGCCCCAAGAAGAACCATTCGGACGGAGTTCCGTGGTCGCATGAGCTTCCAACCTCTTTCGAGAGATGATGGCGCGAAGGGTCCGCCATTACGCGATGGCTCATGCCACCCGTGAGACGACCCGCTTCGCGGCGAGAAGAAAAACCATTGGGTGAAAATAAAATGATCCGTCCCCTCCTTTGTACATCCTTGGGAGGGGCTTGCCGCGTCGGTCGAAGCCACCAAGGCTGTCGAGACGCTTTCAGGGGGATCGATGATCCGACGGGCTCCGCGACTAAAGCCCGGCGTGCGAGTCTAGATTAGCCATGCTCCCGCGGTATGTCCACGATTTTCAGCGACCTCGAAAGCGAAGCTCGGAGGGCCTTCCGGGCTTTCCGGTCGCCCTGGGGATGTCCCAAGTCGAGAAGCCTGATCGAGTTGCCGCGATAATCGACGATCCTTGGCGCGACACGACGTTCCCCGAAAGATTCACGGACGCCTCGCGTCTGCGATGCGAAAAAACATCGCCGACCCGCAAACCTCGGATTGATGCTTGGTCCGGGTCAAACGCTTCGGGAGGTTTGGACTTGGAGAGGGTGACTGCTTTGGGGGAAACTCCGCCGACGACGGGGGGCTGGTCGTCGGCGTTGGCGTGGTCCCGAGGCCGGGTCAGACCGAGGGCCAGCCCCCGGCGGCCTGGATGACTTCGCCGGTGACCCAGCCGGAGTCGTCCGAGGCGAGGAACACGGCGATCTTGGCGATGTCGTCGGGCTGGCCGATCCGACCCAGCGGGGTGTTTTTGACTGCGGAATCGGCGAAGTCGGACTTGATGAACCCGGCGGTCCCCTCGGTTTCAACCATGCCCGGATTGAGCGAGTTGACCCGGATCTTTTTGGGGCCAAGGTCTTTGGCCAGGGCCTTGGTGACGGCGTCGACCGCCGCCTTGGTGGCACTATAGACCAGGGCGCTGGGGGCGGGATGAATCCCGACGATCGAGCCGATGTTGATGATGTTTCCGCCTTCGGGGCCGAAGTGCTCGACCGCCTTCTGGGCCGCCAGGATCAGTCCCAAGACGTTGAGGTTGAACTGCTTGTGGAAGTGCTCCTCGGTCACGTCGGCCAACCCTGCGAAGTCGTAGATCCCGGCGTTGTTGACCAGGATGTCGCCCCGACCGAACTGGGTTTTCGCTTCCTGGAACAGGCGGTCGATCTCGTCTTTCTTGGAGACGTTGGCGCCGACGGCGATCGCCTTACCCCCCTCGGCCTTGATGGCGTCGACGACCTTTTCGCCGCCTTCTCGGCTCGACGAGTAGTTGACGACGACGCTCGCCCCCGCCTTCGCCAGATGCTTGGCGATCGCCGCGCCGATGCCCTTGGAAGCCCCGGTGACGACGGCCACTTTTCCGTCCAGTTTCGATGACATGGGACTTGCTCCCGTCCTGATTGGGGTCTGGATGCGACCGAACCACGAATGACCACGGCCCTCATCGTAGAAAGAGCGAACGTCGAGGCAAGTACTGACTTCTCCGTAAGTACCCGAGGCGGGTTGGTTGCAAGCGTGGCCATCTAAAATCCGGAGATTCAAATTGCAGATTGCAAGATTGCAGATCGCAAAAAAATCAGAAACCGAGACTCGACAACCCCTTGCGATTTGCAATCCTGTGATTAGCAATGCTCGATCCCGATGAATTCCCGGGTTTCGAAAGCCACGCCCATCGGCGGTTATCGGGTTGCTTCGAGGAGCTTCACGGGGATAAACTGACGGGGTGGAGCGCTAAGGGACAGGTCAGACCGAACGACCAGGAAGGGCTTCGACTCATGCCGATCCGGAATTGGCTGGCGATCGTGATGGTGGCGGCGCTGTCGGCGGCTTGCTGGCAGAGCAGCCGGGCGGCGAAGCCGAAGGACGACGTGGCCGAGCTTTACGGCGTGTTCGTCGACGCCGTCGAGCAGGTCCAGCAAAACTACGTCCGACCGGTGACTCGCCGAGAGCTGATGGAAAGCGCCTTGCGCGGGATGCTCGGCGACCTCGACCAGCACTCGACTTATATCAATACCTCGCAGTGGAAGACGTTCAAGAAGCAGATCGAGGGGAAGTTCGGCGGGGTGGGGATGACCGTCGAGGTCGACGAGGACTCGAAGCGGCTCAAGGTCGTCGCCCCCATGGTCGGGACCCCGGCGTACGCGGGCGGGGTGATGGCCGGCGACCTGATCATGGAGATCGACGGCAACTCGACCGAAGGGTTAAGTATCGACAAGGCGATCGAGTTCCTCCAGGGGCAGCCGGGGGCCCCGGTAAAGCTCCACGTCCTCCACGACGGGGCGGACAAGGCGGAAACCCTGACCTTGAACCGGGCGATCATCGAGGTCCCCAGCGTCATGGGCGACAAGCGGAAGCCCAACGACGAGTGGGACTTCATGCTCGACCCCGACAAGAAGATCGGCTACATCCGGATCACCAACTTCATCCAGAACACGGTGGATGAAGTCAAGGCCGCGATGAAGGAGCTTGACGCCCAAGGGGTCAAAGGGCTGGTCCTCGACCTCCGCGACGACCCGGGCGGGCTGCTCTCGGCCGCCGTCGAAATTTCCGACCTGTTCGTCGAGGACGGCAAGATCGTCAGCACCCGGGGGCGGAACACCGCCGAGAAGTCGTTCGAGGCCCGCCAGGAAGGGACGTACACCGGCTTCCCGATGGCCGTCCTGATCAACCACAACTCGGCATCGGCGTCGGAGATCGTCGCCGCTTGCCTGCAAGATCACAACCGGGCCATCGTCGTCGGCGAGCGCTCGTTCGGCAAAGGCTCGGTGCAGAACATCCTCGACCTCGAAGACGGCGACAGCGTCCTCAAGCTCACCGTCGCCACCTACTGGCGGCCTTCGGGCAAGAACATCCACCGATTCAAGAACGCCAAGGAAACCGACGAGTGGGGAGTCGCTCCCAACCCCGGCCTCGAGCTGAAACTCTCGCGCGAAGAGTACGCCAACTGGTTCCTCGGCCGACGCGACCGCGACTTCCTGTCGAGCCACAACCAGCCCAAGCCCGCCAAGGACGGCGACAAGGATAAGGATAAAGACAAGGCCAAGCCTTACGTCGACAAGCAACTCGACAAGTCGCTCGCCGTGCTGACCGAGAAGTTGCCCAAGTAAAACTTCATTAGCCACGGATGGAACACGGATCGGAGTAAAAATCCCTTTCTGATCCGTGTTCCATCCGTGTTCCATCCGTGGCTCAATTCTCTTATGCTCCTTCTTGCGATCGAAACGACTTGCGACGAAACCGGCGCGGCGGTCCTGGAAGGGGCGTCGCCCGACTCGCCCGACGCCTTGACCGCGGTCCCGACGATCCGGTCGAGCGTCGTGGCGTCGCAGATCGCCATCCACAAGCGGTTCGGCGGCGTCGTCCCCGAGATCGCCGCCCGCGAGCATGTCCGCCAAGTCTTGCCGGTGATCGACGAAGCCTTGCGGCAAGCCGGGGTGACGCTCGGACAGATCGGGGCGGTCGCCGTGGCCACCCGCCCGGGGTTGGTCGGGGCGCTCGTCGTCGGCCTGACGGCGGCGAAGTCGTTGGCTTGGGCGTTGGGGGTGCCTTTGGTCGCGGTCGACCACCTCGAAGGCCACCTCTACGCTTGCCAGTTGGCCCACCCCGACCGGAGCGTCTACCCCTGCGTCGGCCTGGTGGTGTCGGGGGGGCATTCGAGCCTTTATGCGTGCCGAGGCCCGATCGAAGCCGAACTCCTGGGCGGGACGGTCGACGACGCGGCGGGCGAAGCGTTCGACAAAGTGGCGAGTTTGTTGGCGCTGGGGTATCCGGGAGGGCCGGGCGTCGAGCGGGCCGCGCGATCGGGCAACCCCAAGGCGTTCGCCTTCCCCCGAGCGTTCTTGCACGACGACCGCCTGGCTTTCAGCTTTTCCGGCCTGAAAACGGCGGTCTTGTACGCCCTGAAAGGCCAAGACGCCCGGACGACGGGGGTTGCGCCACCCCCCGAATTGGTGGCCGACCTGGCGGCAAGCTTCCAGGAAGCGGTCGTCGACATCTTTGTGTCGAAAGCCGCCCGGGCGCTCGATCGGACCGGATACAGCCGCCTGGGGATCGGCGGAGGCGTCGCCGTCAATGGTCGGTTCCGATCGAAGGTCGAGGCGATGGCGGCCGGCCGGGGCGTCGAGCTATTTCTCCCCCCGCCATCCCTCTGCACCGACAACGCGGCGATGTCGGGGGTCGCCTTCGCCAAGCTCGCCGCCGGGCAAGTCGCCGGGCTGGATGTCGACGTGACGCCGGGGTTGGTCCGGCCTGGTCGGTGAATTTGCGAGCCGATGTTTGCCGGCTTCAACCTGGGTGAACAAAAACAAGAGGACAGGCCATGAATCCCGAAGCGGAAGGCCAATCGGCACGAATTGTCATTGAAAATGACACAGAACGACCTCGAGTTGTCTGGGTCGAACCTTGGGGTGAAGATTATACGCTCTTATCCCATGAAAAGCTTGAGATCATCGCTCGAAATCATGTTGAACAGCCGTGGTTTCAAGTTGTGGAGTTTGGTCATGGATGCAGCGTTTATCTTGAAGGCATAACCAATGACTACAATGTTCTTCAAGACGGAAGAGAAATTCAATGTGGCCATCAGCGGCAAGCGGCTAGAGATGCAGAATTGTATTTACGAAAGTGACATCTAATCACCATTCATGAATCAAACCGGCTTGTGGGCGTAGACGGTGACGAACTCGGGGCGGATCACCTTGTCGCCGGTTTGGAAGCCTTTGCGGATTCGGGCGGCGACGGTCTTGTTGAGGCTGGGGTCTTCGGTCGGGACGGTGGACAAGGCCCTTTGGCGGCGGGGGTCGAAGGTTTCGCCTTCGAGGGTGAAGGTTTCGACGCCTTGGCGGTACAAGATGTCCTCGATGGCCTGCTGATAGCCGCGCATCCGGGCGACCTCGGGGTTCGGGTCGCCTTCGACGGCGAGGGCCATCTTGCCGATATCGTCGTGGAGCTGGATCAGGTCGATGAAGATCGGGCGGAGGATGCCGAGGATCAAGCCTTGCTTGTATTCTTGCAGCTCGGCGTGGAGGCGGTCGACGACCTTCTCTCGGGTGGACTCGGCGCGGATCTCGCGGTCGAAGGCGGTTTGGAGGGCGTCGAGCTTGCGGCCGATCCCGAGTTCCATCGTTTCGAGGCGGGTGGCGAGATCCGAAGGGGGGGCGGATTCCGTCGAGGGGAGGTCGAGGCTGGGTGGAGCGTCGGTGAGGGGTTCGGGCGGGATCTGGTCGGCCTCTCGGTCGGGCTCGATCGTCGCCGAGGTAGCGGGTGCATCGTCGTCGAGGGGGATCGGGCTGAGATCGATCTCGGTCGGTTCGACCGGGACTTGGGGCGGGGATGCGAGCGCCGACTCGAACTCGTCGAGGGGGTCCATCGGCTCGGGCTGGTTGGGGTCGTGCACGCTTCCGGCTCCTCGATCCCCGCGACTCGGGGTAAAAACTCAACATCAACCTTCGCCCATGTCGTCAGGTTAAACCGAGCCTGGCGGGAAAGGAAGGGGAGGGCGGGGGGATCGGCCCCGGTTATTTCGATTTCCGGGGCGGGGGTGCGTCGTCAAGGCTTGATGAAGCCTCGGGTCGGTCCTAAACTGGGTGATGACTCACTTTGTCGACCACTTCGCAATTCGGGTTTTCTGGACCACTCGTCGAATATTTCGGAACGGACCACGAACCCTCGGCCTCGACCGGACGTACCCATGGTGAAGGCCCTTGGTTCGGGCATCGCTGAAAACCTGGCCGCGGAAACGGACGAGCTTCTGCTCGGCCGGTATCGCGACTCGGCAGACCCGGACGACTTCAACGAGTTGATCCACCGCTACGAGCGGGAACTTTACCGCTACCTGGCCCGCTATCTTGGGAACCCCGCTTTGGCCGAAGACGTGTTCCAGAACACATTCTTGCAGGTCCATTTGAAGCGGGCGCTTTACGAAGATGGCAGGCCGGTCCGACCTTGGCTGTATTCGATCGCGACCCACCAAGCCGTTGATGCGCTGAGGAAGGCGGGCCGTCACCCGACGGTCAGCCTCGATCGCCGCGTCTCGTCTTCGAACGAGAGCGATTCGGGGGCCTTGGTCGACCTCCTGGTCGGCGATGGAAGTGCCCCTCTGGCCGAGATGCAGGAACAAGAGCAGCGCGATTGGGTGACCAAGAGCGTTGAGCGCTTGCCCGAGGCCCTGAAGCAAACCCTCATGCTGGCGTACCACCAGGATCTCAAATACCGAGAGATCGCCGAGATCTTGAAGATCCCGGTCGGGACGGTCAAGTCGAGACTCCATGCCGCGCTGGCGAAGCTCCAGGAGATGGCAAGGGTGTCTCGACAAGATGGAAATGGTTGACCCCGATGAAACCCGATGACTTGCTCGATTATTCGCTGGGACAACTCGAAGGGCACCCCTTGGCGGTGTTCGAGGCGGAGTTGATCCGCGACCCCGACCTCGCCGCTCGGGCCGATCGTCTCTCCTCGGTCCTCCGCCAACTGCTCGACGGCGGTGAAACATTCGACCCGCCCCCAGGTCTCGCGGAGCGGACCTCCCGGTTCGTGGCCGAGAGGAAGTCGAAGCGGGCGATCCTCGACTTCGTCCCCCGACGGGTTCCGTTCCGGTGGGCCGACGTCGCGGTGGCGGCGGGGATCATGCTCGCCGGGCTGCTGACCTTGTTCCCCGCGATCAAGGCGGGCCGGGAACAGGGCAACCAGCTCGCCTGCGCGAACAACCTCAATCAACTCGGGACCAGCCTGGTCAACTATGCCATCCGCCACCAGCATTACCCCAGGGTCAGCGGGGCTGGGGCCGGGACGCCGGTCGGCTGGTATGCCCAGGCGCTCGAAGGCGAGTCGCTCTTGCCCGACACCAAGACCTTGCACTGCCCTTGCAAGAGCGACTGCCCCGCCGACACGATGCGGACGAACCCCAACCACATGGATTTCGCCTACAACGTCGGCTACGTCGACCCCAAGTCGGGCCACGCCGAGCCGATCACCCCTTGGCTCCCCGTCACCGTCCCCCTGCTCGCCGACCAGCCGCCGCACGACGGGGCGGGCCGGGTCCTCGAAGGGAACAGCCCGAACCACGGGGGGCGAGGCCAGAACGTCCTGTTCTCCGACCTCCACCTCCGATGGCTCCCGACCCGCAAGGTCGGCCCGCACGACAGCGACCTGTTCCTGAACCAGAAGCAGCTCCCCGAGCCGGGGGTCTCGCTCCAGGACGCCGCCGTCATCCCCGCCGCCTTCCGGGTCGAAGCGACCCGCTGATCCATCCGCCGCCGAAGATCGCTTACCCATCGCCATCACCCCTTCGGATGACTGAGGGGGTCATGGCGATTTTCATTTCGATTTCGCCGAGTCGGGTGGAGTCGCGGGGGTATTGGTCTTCTGATAGACTGGGCTGGGTCCTCAAGTCTTCGGGAGATCGCCAATGCCGACCACATTGCAAGAACTCGGAATCGACCAGTGGAGCATCGAGGCTCGGCTCGCCTTGCTTCAAGAAATTTGGGACAGCTTGGACTTGGAGTCGGATCGATTCCAATTGACGGATTCCCAGCGTCGGGAGGTGGATCGCCGACTTGATGCGCACCAAGCCAACCCTCAAGCGGCCATCCCTTGGGAGCGGGCGGAAGCCGAGGTCTTGGCCCGACTCCAGCCATGAGCTTGCCAATCCGACTGTTGCCCGAAGCCAACGCGGAATTTGCCCAAGCGGTCGATTGGTACGACCAGAAGCAAGCCGGGTTGGGATCAAAGTTCGTCGGTCGGCTACGCGACGTTCTCAATCGGATCGCGGAAAACCCACAAGGTCACGCCATCGTTCATGAAGATGTCCGGAAGGCTGTGGTCGCTCGATATCCTTACGTCGTCCTTTACCGAGAAGAAGATGGCGAAGTGATCGTAATCGCGGTATTTCACACGGCTAGGGACCCGTCGTCATGGCGTTCTCGAATATAATCGTTCTTTGATTATGGCAACGCCACCCTCGCAAGGACATCTTCCCGCAGTGGGGCGACTCTGTCGGTCGGATCGGTTGTGATCGGGCTTCGATGTTTGTCGGCTCACTCCGGGTTCACTGGTGGTCGCAGGCTTGACGATCCTTGAACTGGTCGAAGTTCCTGGTCGGGCGAGGATCGCCCGGACCGTTGGGGCCAAGAGGAGGGCGGGCCATGTGCGATCGTCGGGTTGAGAATTGGCGATTCGCGGCGGGGTTTGTCCTGGCCTTCGGGGTCGTCGGAGGTTGGAGCGGCAAGGCGTCCGCCCAGGCCCCGATTTTGCCCGAAGGGGCCGGCGCGCCGACGGCCGCGACTCCCGGCGGCACCCAATCGACCCTGGGGACGATCCCAGGCTCGGGCGGCGGGAACTTCACCGACCAGGCGGCGGGAGCCGGTCAAATCCTCGGCGGTCGGCCGGGATCGGCGACCCCTCGCGTCCCGACCTCGATCTCGAACCCGAGCGCGAACTCGAACGCCGTCACCCCGAACCCGATCCTGGCGGTCCCCACCGTCGCCCCGCTGACCGAGGTTCCCCTTTATGGGCTGTTCGAACTCGCCCCGGGCGACGACGAGGGGCCGCCCGACGGCTTGACCTTCGACCAGGCGCTCGCAATCCTGCTCCGAAACAACCTCGACCTGATCGCCCGACAATTCGAGATCCCCGCCGCCCAGGCCGATATCCTCACCGCCAGCCTCCGGGCCAACCCGATTTTTTACGCCGACAGCCAGCTCGTCCCCTACGGCGAGTACACCCCCAAGCGGCCCGGCGGGCAGACCCAGTACGACGTCAACGTGTCGTATCCCATCGACTACTCGCACAAGCGAAAAGCACGGACCGCCGTGGCCGTCCAGGCGAAGCGAGCCGTGGAAGCCCAGTTCCAGGACGCGATCCGCATCCAGATCAACAACCTGGCCACCGCCTATGTCTCGGTCCTGGCCGCGAGGGAAACCGTCCGGTATGTCTCGACCGGGCTTAAAGGGGTCGACGGCGTCTTGCAGGTGACTCGAAGGCTCCAAGCCCAAGGCAACCGCACCAGCGCCGATGTCGGGCAGATCGAGGCGCAGCGCGAGTCGTCCGCCGCCGGCCTGCTCGACGCGGAGGAGGCGCTCCTCAATGCCAAACGAGCTTTCGGCGTCATCTTGAACATGACCCCCCTCGAAGCCGAGGCCCTCGAGCTCCGGGCCTCGCTCCGGGTCGATGAGCCGCCCCTCCCCCCGAGCGAAGAACTGGCGGCGATGGCCCTCCGCTGCCGCCCCGACGTCGTCGCCTCTCGGATCGGCGTCAATTATGCCAACGCGGGACTCAGGCTCCAGAAAGCGAACAGATATGCCGACGCCTACGTCCTCTTGCAACCCTACACATTCCAGAACAACAGCCCGAACCACCTGAAAAGCTCGTACTCCTACGCCGTCGGCGCGACCGTGCCATTGCCGCTCTACAACCGGAACCAAGGCAACATCGAGCGAGCCAAGATCAACATCCAGCAGACCCAGGTGCAACTCGAGAACATCGAACGCCAGGTAATCAACGAGGTCCGCCAGGCCGAACGCGCCTACCTGACTACCCGCGACCTCCTGAACCGGCTCGAAACCAAGGTGCTTCCCGTCTCGAAGAAGTCCGTCGACGACACCCGAGAGTTGTTCGCCCGCGGAGAGCAGACCGACGTCACCATCCTCCTCGACGTCCAGCGTCGAGCGAACGACATCGTCCGCCAGTACCGAGACGCCGCCGTCCGCCACCGACGGAGCATGTTCAACCTCAACACCGCCGTCGGCCAACGCCTCCTGCCTTGAGATGAAATCCGCCGCTCACGTCAGCTTCTTGAGGATCTGCTTGCCGTAGACCTGGCGCATCACCATCTCCACCGCTCGGTTGGTGAGGTGGAACGGCAGGGGCATGGGACGCCTGATGTCGACGATCAGGACCACTCGATCCTCGGTGGCTTCGTTGTAGACCTCGTGGTTCCAGCTATCGTCGAACATGAAGCTTTCCCCCTCGCGCCAGGTGTGGTGGTGATCCTTGACCCGGATCGAGGGCGGGTTTTCCTTGGGGACGACCAGGGCGAGGTGATAGCGGAGGTAGCCCCGATAAGGGCCGCAGTGCGCCGGGATCGACTTGCCGCCTTCGAGGATCGAGAAGAACGCCTGGAACAACCCGGGGACCTTGTCGAGGATCGCCGACGTCTTCGGGCACTTGGCTCGGTTGACTTCCGGCTTCTCGCCGATGGCGTAGAGGTAGAAAATCTTCCAATCCTTCTCGGGGTTCACCCGAGCCGAGATCGGGGTCTGCATCTCGTCGAGGTCGTGATACCGGGGGATCGACCCCTTCTCCAGCAAGAGGGCCGCCAACTCGCCTCGGATCTCCTCCGAGTGCCGGTCCAGCTCGCAAAGCTCGGGTCGGACCTCGCTCGCGTCGAACAAGACCGGACGCTTCCGCCCTCCCGTGTAGAGGTCGAAGAAGGCGTTGACCCCGTCAAGCAACCCTACCAGGTTCAAATACGGCATGGCGGCCATCCCAATCCGGTCGGACCTGTTTTCGTCAATTTCGATTCATCTTACGAAGTTTGGGTAAAATTGGCAAACCCTTAAGATCATCGATGGTCGGAAAAGTTGGCAAAAACTCATTTTTGGATGGAATCCTTTGAGCGGCGACGGAGACCTTCGCCACCAATCGCGGAGGCCAGTCTGATGGCGATCGCGACGCCCATCGCCGCGAGACCGGCCCCGAAGAGGCTGGTGGCGGATCGGTACTCGGTCTTGAAGGATTCCATCCTGGAGGGGGGGACGCCGACGAACCATTCCTCGGGGCCGACCGGCGACGCGACCGAGGGCGGGTTGGCGAGGAAGTCGGGGTCGTCGATCGAGGCTCCCGCTTCGATCTTGGACTGCTCCAGGCGTTGGGCCTGGCGTTGCGAGGACTCGCCGAAATCAAGCTCGGCTTCGAACCGGGACCGGAGTCGACCGGCGGTGGCTCCTTCGTCGGGCGGGCCGAACTGTCCCTTGCGGGCGGCTTGCGACGAGGCTGGACCCCGAGGCGGCTCGGCGAAGGTTTCCTCGATCTGGCTCTGCCGTTTCTGGCAGTGTGACCGGAGGAATGAACCCAACGCCGGGTCGGGCCAGAACCGGGCCGAGAGGCGGGAGGCTCGCTCGAAGGCGGACCAGGCGATCGACCTCTGGCCGACCCTGAGCATCGTCTCGCCCAGGGCGAGGGCGAAGTGGGGGTTCGCGCCTCCTCCTTGCCGCCACATCCCGATGATCCCCAGGACCGGCTCGTCGAACGGGACGGGGGCGCGATGCGACGCGACGGCGACCGCCTCCCAGCCCGCCTCGGCCCCGACCTTGGTGATGTGGCGGCGGATCGGGTTCAGCTTCGGCCACCAGGCCGGGTCGTCGATCGGGAACCCGGGCTCGAAGAACTCGGGGGCTTCCTTCGTGATTTTCCAGCGGGCAAACGTGGGGTCATAGGCTCGGCCGTATCCGGTCTCCACCCAGTTCGCTTCCCGATCCAAGATCGCCGTGGTTTCCAGGTCGAGGCGGTTTCCCAGGCAGTCGAAGGTCATCAAGAGCGACGGGTCGGCCATCGCCGCCAGGAGGAACTCGGCGATGGCCAGTTGCCACCGCTCGCGGCCGAAGTGGGCTTCGGGATTGAGCTTCACCGACTCTCGGATCAACTCGACCCCTTCGCGGAACCGGTCCCTCGCTTGCTGATCCCCGGCAAGCGCCTGGGCGAAGCTGGAGTGGATCAAGAAGGTCCCGAGGTTGGCGTGCGAGGTGTAAAGCGCCCGGCCTTTGATCCCTCGCTTCCGCTGGGCTTCGAGCTTGTCGCGGAGCAGGGCCGCCGCTTCGGCGGACTTCCCGAGCCGTTCCAGGCCGACGCCGAGGTCGTCGATCGCCTCGAACCTTGAGGGGTGCTCCGCGGGGAGGGCGGCAAGCTTCGCCAGGTCGAGCCGGTTCCGCTCCCGGTAGAACGCCTGGCCATGCTTGGGATAGCGTTCCAGGAGGACGTCATGCGCCATGGCGAAGCGGAACGAAGCCCCCCCTCGATGCTCGGGGACGTGGTGGGGCAGGGGGATTCGCTCCGACAGGAACGGGAAATCGGCTATCCGATAGATCGAAGTCCTCACCCCGCCGACCACATAGCCGAGCCCGGAGCCGAGCAAGCCCGCCACCCCCACCTGGGCGATTCGGAGGAGTCGCGCCATCCGGGTCAAGCCTTGACTCGCCTGAGGTTGACCGCCACGAAAAAAGCCCCGGTCAGGAGCACCGCGCCGGCCCCGAACAGCTTGGGGCTCGGGGAATGGGCCAGGGGGATCGGCTCTCGAGGAACGGCCGGCTCGCCATACTGCGAGCGGAACTCGCGCTCGTGTTGGGGCGTTTCCCGGTCGTTGAGGCAAGCGCCGACGGGACCAGCCAAACCGACGAACGCGATGATGACGAAGAGGGTTCGCATCGTGAATGTCTCCAAGGGAGTCGAGAGACGAAATGACTTCCGTCAGACTATCCGGCCCCGGATCGCCAGTCAACTTGGGTGTCGCTTTCGAAGTCGGGAAGCTCGGATTGCAAATCGCAGGATTGCAAATCGCATAGGAGTGACGCAGTTGATAGAATTACGTCCACCATTTGGACGGCTTTTTGGTCAACCGCCTTGCCGCCAACTTACCTAAGCTGTGCAAGAGTCGAGTCGCACTCCTGGACATAATTCTATCAACTGCGTGACTCCTATCGCAAAGAACCCGGAAACCAAATTCTCTCAATAATTTGCGATTTGCGATCCTGCGATTTGCAATCTTTGATGTCGAAGGATATCCGGATTCGAAAGCTATAACTGGTTAATCAGGGGTGTGGCTTTCGAATCCAAAGAATCTTCAGGATCGTTGACGAAAATCCGGCCCGAACGGGAAACGGTCACCCCGGTGGGCATCGGCCCCTCGAAGGTCGCGACTTCCCCGAGCCGGCCCATCGGCCGATCCCTCGCCGGCTCGTCCGATCGGGCGAATCGCGGCGTCCCGAGGTTGAACATCAAGACGCCGGCCCGCGCGCCCAGCGAGATTATTGGCTTCATTGGTCTTCCACCCGGTGAGGAATCGTGACGGCCCCGGTGCGAATACTCATCAAAAGTGGGGCGAATTTCCATGCGAACGGTGAGCCTGGATGCGTCACCGGATCGCCAGGAAGCGCGAAAGCTCGCGGTTGACGATGTCCGGCTTTTCCTCATGCGGGTGGTGGCCGCATTCGGGGATCGAGACGAACTCGACCCGCTCGGCCATCTCCGACCAGATCGCGCGGAAGTCCCACATCTTGCCGCCCGACTCGAACTCCTCGCCCCAGAGGGCCAAGGTCGGGCAAGCGATGAGCGTGGCCTGGTCCTCTTGATCCTGGGCGACGTCCTCCCCGGCCGCGCGTTAGTCGTTGAAGGCCCCCCGAAGCGCACCCGGCCGCGAGTAGGCGGCGACGTAGACCGCGATCTCCTCGGGCGTGTAAAGTTCCGGGTTGTAGCACCAGTGGGAGAAGATGTAGCGGAGCCAGACCTCCTCGCGACCTTCGATCAGGGCCTCGGGGATGTCGGGGGCGTTGTTGAAGAGGAACCACCAGTGGCCCCGGGCGACCCGAGCGTCCATCCGCTCGAAGATGATCCGGGTGGGGATGTTGTCCATGACCACCAGCCGGCCGATGGCTTCCGGGTAATCCTTGGCGAACCGGGTTGCGACGCGGGCGCCTCGGTCGTGCCCGACGATGGCGGCTTGCTCGACGCTGAGATGACGCATCAACTCGCGGATGTCGAGGGCCATCGTCCGCTTGTCGTAGCCCGCCGCGGGCTTCTCGGTCGCCCCATAGCCCCGGAGGTCCGGCACGATCACCCGATACCGCTCGGCCAGGACCGGGATCTGGTGCCTCCAGGCGAACCAGGTTTCGGGGAAGCCGTGCAAGAGCACCACCGGGGGGCCATCCCCCGCCGTCACATAGTCTATCTTGATGCCGTTGATCTTCGACGTGTGGTGCTCAAGGCCCGCGGTGCTCATGCCGTACTCTTTGTTGGGGTGGGGATCGAGCCAAGGATGGACATGATGGTCCGCGATCGCCATGCCTCCAGGGCCAAAACCCACGACAAGGGGCTGGCGCCAATTTTGCGTCGTCGTGACCACGGAAACCTGATGACTCACCGTAATTGGAGGTGACATTGGTTGATCTTGATCGCCCAGTCCGGCTCGTGGTCTTCGACTGGGCCGGCACGACGGTGGATTTCGGCTGCTTCGGACCCGTCGAGTCATTCATCCACGCCTTGGGCCGCCACGGCGTCGAGGTGACGCCGGAGGAGGTCCGGGGGCCGATGGGGTCGAGCAAGAAAGACCACCTGCGCGAACTTCTCCGGCTCCCCGGGGCGTCAAATCAATGGAGGGAGGTCCAGGGGCGGGACTGGGACGAGTCGGACGTCGAGCGGATTTACCGCGACGACTTCGCCCCCTTGCAGATCGAAGCGGTGACCGACCACACCCGCCTGGTCCCCGGACTCCTGGACGTCGTGCGGGACCTCAGGTCGCGCGGCTTGGCGATCGCCACCACCACCGGCTATTTCCGCGAAGCCGCGGCGATCGTCTTCGAGGCGGCGGCTCGCCAGGGTTACAGACCCGACTGCGACGTGGTGCCCGAGGACGTGCCGGCCGGCCGCCCCGAGCCTTGGATGATCCGACGGGCCATGGACCTAATGCGGGTGGATTCGCCCGACGAGGTCGTCAAGGTGGGCGACACCCCGGCGGACATCGCCGAAGGGCGAAACGCCGGGGTCTGGACCGTCGGCGTCATCGCCAGTAGCAGCGAGGTGGGTTGCACCGAAGAAAGCTGGGCCGCGATGCCCGAGGTTGAGAAGAGGTCCAAAGTCGAAACCGTCCGGGTCCGGTTCCTGGGGCTTGGGGCCCACGCCGTCATCGAAACCTTGGCCGAGTTGCCGGGCGTCATCCGGGCGATCGAGGTACGGCTCCGGCGCGGGGAGGGCCCCGAGAATTGGGTGTAACTTTCGATTCTGGAGATTGTTCAAGATCAAGAATTGCAAATCGCAAAGGATTGAGTTGGTGTCCGTTGCCGGTTGCATGAGGAATTCCCGGCCGATATTCTGGTTCCGCATTCACCGTCGTCAACCTGGAACCCGGCTTGCAACCGATCATGTCCACCGAAGATCTCCCACGCTTCTGTCGCTTCAACCCCGACTGCCGCCTCCATGCCTGGAGGGACGCCAGCAACCTACTCGTCGTCGATCGCTTCGGCAAGGCCAGGCACCGCCTGCTGTATTGTCGGGCGTGCAAGGACCGTTTCTCCGAGTTCAAGGGGACGCCGCTGTTCAACTCCAGGCTACCGCACGACAAGGTCCTGGCCATCCTGGAGCATCTGAGGGAGGAAGAAGGGTCAGGTACGAATGGCACTTCCCGAAGCGGAAAACCTAATGGGGACGAGGGGTTGCGTCGATCGATAGTCCGTCTGGAACGTCGGGCGTTTCTCGAGTGAAATTGGCCGCACCTT
>JAABUX010001480.1_pt1 | contig 35410 bp, 31 predicted proteins | sample 5561851 | NCBI WGS metagenome assembly JAABUX01 (sample SAMN10711883, study PRJNA513361) | rock metagenome | isolation source: Antarctica rocks | place: Antarctica: Victoria Land, Richard Nunatak red sandstone | collected 2016-01-03
GGACACCGTCGGCCTCCTTGCCGGGACGAAGCTCGGATCGTGTATCACCGAACTTTGTCCCAAGGAGGCCGACATTTGCCTATCCCATTTTGGGGGATCAGGTTAAAGAATTCCTCGTGCCATTCGGTACTGGCACCTTTTCCAAGTTTGCACCCATTCCATTTGGCGTTGCATGACCCCCTTTATGCAACGCCAATCGAGCGGTGGTGTCAAGCAGAAGATTTGAGCGGATCAAGGCCCGCCTTCAACGCCTGTCACTCCAACAGGCAAGTGGCACATCGAACATGATGCCGCGTGTGGTAATCAGGTGGCGCCAAGCTCTCAAACGATGACTCCCGCTCCGAACTCCTCGCGTCCCATATTGGACAACAAGCGGCCCAGCGTGATGGCGGTCGGGGGAAGCTGCATCGTACCGACCGATCCAACATCCCGCGTGGAGTATGGATTCGGCCAGGTATCGGACATGGTAGGCGTTTTTCTCGGGATCGTGGCAAGGAACGCCTTTGGCTAAGTTTTCCCAAAGCCGACGATCCCAACCCAGATATTCCGGGTGCCAACCCTCAAAGGGCTGGGCGGTCATGATTTGTTCGTCGCTCAGCCTGATGGTGCCAAAATTCGCATCAAAATTGCCGTAGTAGTAAGAGGCGTGGTCAGGGTCATCGCTGTAAAGTGCCAAAGCGGTCACAGTCACTCTCGCCAGGGTGGATGACTTAAGTCTTTGCCGCACATTGGATAGAATATCCGATAAGCCCCTTTATCGGATACCAACTGAGGGCCGGAGTCAAGCGGTCGTTGGCCGGATGTCGCGAAGCCTTGTGATCTCGACTGAATTCAACCCAGTAACCCGTTTGCGGACTTTGTTGAGAATTTCGGCTTGAAAGGTTTCGGTAACGATGGCGTCAACGTAGGGGGCACACGCCATAATCCGAATGTCCGTGACATCTTGTTGGGACAGTTTCAAACCGGGACTAAAAATGCGGTAGTATTGAGAATAAAGCATTATTTGAAGTGATGGTAGCTTGGCGATATCCGGTAGTGTGCCCCGATCGAGATGAGATTTGATCCATGCCGGTGCGATGGAGCAAAGCGTATCGATCGTCGCCATCTTGACGTACCTGTCCGCATCGAGGCTATTTCCGGCGGATCGACGCGGTTGAAAGTTCTTGGAGTTCTTGAGCCACGCGGCAAGAATCGATTGCTCCTTTGCCCTCCATTGCCGTTCCTCTTGGGCGATCTCAGGTTTCTCAAATAACCGCTCAACAAAACATCTGAGATTGCGTGATTTGTCCGCTCCGACAGGGGAAAACGCATACAGTAGGATCGTTTCGATAGGAAGCGGACCGGTCGCCGTCAGTTCCGCTTCAAGGATAAATTGGTGAGGCTTTGTGAGAAAGCAGGGATACACGCTGAAGAAATCTAAAAATTTGTCATAGACCTCGGCGTGTCGTCGAAGCTCGAAAAGGTTATAGGGCGTGAAGCATGGAACGTAAGCATCGGGCGGATAACGCTCGATGAACCCGCGTCCTTCGATTGTGGGTCGCTTGACGATCTCGCTGATACCATTTGTGTCAAGCAGGGAAAGCCGATAGGAATTCCCCGACGCAGCAATCCAGGGCATTCGAGCACCTTGAACGGGAAATCAGAGCAGAGTGGTGAATCTTTCTTGCGTGAAATGTACGTCATAGCTCAGATTTAGAGATTGATTTGCTATCTTCGGCGTCCGCAGCATCCCTTGAACTTTTTCCCGCTGCCGCACGGGCACAGGGAATTGCGGCGGCTCTGGCGCTTGCCCGTGTTCCGGTGGAGTTCATAGAGCTTGGCAGGGGCCACCGGCTTCGGGTATTCGTTCTCATGGCGGCGAATCTCGTTCAGGTTCATGAGCAGACCTAAAGCCTGCCGATCCTCGCTGGCCTGGGCCGCATCGTCTTCGGTCCATTCGCTGGCGTCAATGTAGCCAGCGTCCTCGGAACGCCCGCCATTTGTCAATCCCGGCTCGGTGGCCAGGCCAGGGCGATTGCGCCATGATGGGTAATCTGGGAGGATGAAAGCATGGTGCTTTGGATTCGTTGGTGATAGTGGCCTGCTCCCCATTTCTCGGTCCAGGGATAATGGGAATCAGGGGTGCGGTTGTTCATCGGGTGGCTCGGTCGAAGTCTCTTCGATAGGCACGTACCTCGGGCATGTGGCCGCGTATTCGGCCGGGGTCTTGCAGCACAGGGAGCTGTGCGGACGTTCGGTATTGTACTCCTCCTTCCACAGCAGGCCCATCGCCTGGGCCTGCGGTTGGCTCTCGAACTCCTCGCGATCCAGGAACTCGTCCCGGAGCTTGCTATAGAACGACTCCGCGTAACCGTTCTGCCAGGGGCTCGCGGGGGCCACATACAACGCACCCGAGCCGGACGCCTCCAGCCACGACCGGACCACATCGGCCGCGAACTCCGGGCCGTTGTCGCTGCGGACCCGGTGCGGTGGCCCTCCACGCCTCGCCGCCACCTCGGCCGGGATCACCCGGATCTCGTCGGCCGTCATGCCTCGTCGCGCCTCCAACGCGAGACATTCTCGAGTGTACTCATCAACCAAACTCAGCCACTTCAGGCTCCGACCATTGCTGGTCCGGTCGAAGGTGAAGTCCCAGGTCCAGACGTCATCCTTGCCGCGCGACGGCCGGAGGTGACAGGGGTTGGCGTCTTGGCCATGCGGTCGGCGAGGCCTGGGCTTAGCCCGCGACCTGGCCGGTTTCAGGCCCAAACGCCGCCAATGGCGACGGACCGTCTTCTTGATGACCGACCAGCCTTCGCGATCCAACAGGGCCCAGATCCGCCGATAACCGTATCGCGGATGGAGGCCGGCCAGTTCCTCGATCCGTCGAGCCAAGGCCGCGTGTTCGTCGCCGACGACCGGGGCATAACGGAGGTTGGACCGTGCCAGGCCCAAGGCCCGAGAGGCGCGACGCTGCGAGATCTTGAAGTCAACGCATATCTCATCAGCGATGAGGCGACGGCGGGCGGAGGTCATGGCTTTTTTTTCAAGGCCTCCTTGAGCATGCGGGTGTCGAGTGCCAGCTCGGCGACGAGGAGCTTGAGGCGGCCGTTCTCGGCTTCGAGTTCTGACACGCGGAGTTGTTCACTCGATACCGGGTTCTCCTGGAGTGCCTTCCAGCGGTAGTAGGTGGTGATCCCGATGCCTGCCTTGCGGCAGGCCTGGTTGATGTTCAATCCGGAGTCGAGATCGGCTTGGAACTCGCGGAGGGCCTTGGCAATCTGTTCAGTGGTCGGTCGTTTTCGCATGAATCGCTCCCTGGCTCTCTGCCAGTTGTACGATTCCCATTAAAACTGGACCAACTTTTGGGGGGCAGGCCACGCCAGCCCCAGCACACCGGCCCAAAGCCGGTCGTAGGCCTCGACCACCCGGCCCGGCGTGAATTCGGCCCCGATTCTCGCCCGCGCGGCCTCGCCGAAGCGGGCCCGACGGGTCGGGTCGGCGGCGGCTTCGAGGAGGGCGGCGGCGAGCGGGGCGGGGTCGCCGGGGGGGACGAGCCAGCCGGTCCGGCCGGGGATCACCAGGTCTTCGGTCCCCTCGACGGCGGAGGCGACCACGGCGCGGCGGGCGGCCATCGCCTCCAGGACGGCGTTGGGCATCCCCTCCCAGAGCGAGGGGAGGACGAGCAGGTCGGCCGCCTGGAGCAAGGCCGGCACGTCGTCGCGACGGCCGAGCCAGTGGACGCGGCCTCCGAGGTTCGCGAGCCCGGCGGCCCGGGCTTTCAAAAGATCCCGGTCCGGACCGTCGCCCGCCAAGGCCAGGTGCCAGTCGGGCCGGGCGAGGGCGACGGTCGACGCGGCTTCGAGGAGGACGTCCAGGCCCTTCTGCGGGTCGAGCCGGCCGACGGAGAGCGTGAGCACGGCGCCGGCCGGGACGCCGATCGAGCGGCGGTCGACGGCCTCGGCCCGGTCGAAGGGGGCGGGGTCGACGCCGTTGGGGATCACGACGAGGCGGGCCGGGTCGAGCCGGCCCTCGGCGACGCTGAACCGGCGGACCCCCTCCGAGACGCAGACCGAGCCGGTCGCCAGCCCGATCGTGAGCCGGTCGAGGGCCAGGTGCCATCGCCGCTGGCGCTCGGCCACTCGGAGGCCGCCGACCACCCAGGGCCGGCCCGCGATCGGCCCGGCCAGCCTCGCCGCCACGTTGGCGTGGAACAGGAAGCTCTGGATCAGCTCGGGCCCGGACCGCCGGAGGGCCCCGGCCAGGGCCCGGACCGCCCGGATCGGCCGCCTCGGGTCCACGCCCAGGCAGGCGACCTCGATCCCGGCCGCGCGGAGCGGGCCCGCCAGCGCCCCCTCCCCGCCCAGGGCGACGACCGAAGGCCGCCAGCGGCGGCGGTCGAGGCCCGTCGCCAGCGCGACCAGCGCCCGCTCGGCCCCGCCGACGTCGAGGTCGGTGATCGCCAGCGCGACCGGCACCGGCCGGTCGGGCCAGGGCCGGCGAGCGGCGGTCGCGAGTCGGCGGGCGAGGGTCTGCAAGCGATCACTCCCGCTTCTTCGGCCGCTTGCCGGCCTTCAAGGCTTCGAGTTCCCGGCGGAGCCGATCGGCCTCGGCGTCGGACTGCTGGAGCAGGGCGGACTGACGGAGGATTTCCGCCCGGACTCGGCGGAGTTCCTCCTCCGACCTCATCCGGCCGGCCTTCTCGATCTCGACCGCCTCCAGCCGGGTCGGCAGGCGGCGGCCGGTCGCGGGGTCGAAGAGTCGCGCCTCCGGTCCGTCGGCTTCCAGGTGGAGGGCGAGGACTTCGCTCGGGAGCCGGCCGGCGACGGGCTCGATCGGCTCGTATTCGCCGCCGGCGAGGCGGTAGCCCTTCAAGGGGGGCTTGAGGTATTCGCCCAGGGGGTCGAAGAGGAAATATTCGCGGACCTTGAGGGCGTCGCGATAGAGGTCGAACTTCTTGCGGAGGTCCTCGCGGCGGGTCGAGGGGGAGGAGACCTCGACGACGAGGTCGGGCGCCTTGCCGCCTTCCTCCCAGGTCTTGTAGGAAGGGCGATTGACGGTCTTGTCGATCCCGCGGACGCACCAGACGTCGGGCGAGACGGCCCGGCGAGGGTCGCCCTCGACGAAGTAGAGGAACTCGTTGCCCGAGACGTAGGCGAGCGGGTCGGCGGCGAACCAGTCCTTCAGGGTGACGATCAGGTCGATCATGACGTCGCGGTGAACGACCGTCTCGGCCATCGGCTTGCCGTCCGACTCGGGGTAGAAGACTTCGGCACGGATCGGGCTGGTGGCCATTGGACGTCCGCCTCCCTTCCTCGATGGTTGATCCACCGCCTAGAATTGTGCATCAAAGCGGCGGGACGGAGAAGGGATCTTGGACACGTCGGCCTTCGATTTCGACCTGCCGGCCGGCCTGATCGCCCAGGACGCCGCCGAGCCGCGCGACCGGTCGCGGCTGATGGTCGTCCGCCGCGGCCCAGGGACCCTGGAGCACCGGACCTTCGCCGACCTGCCCGACCTCCTGGAGCCAGGCGACGTCCTGGTCCGGAACAATTCGCGGGTGATCCCCGCCCGGCTCGTCGGCCGTCGCGAGGCGACCGGCGGGCGCTGGGAGGGGCTGTATCTGCGGACCCGGCCCGACGGCTCGTGGGAGATCCTGGCCAGGACCCGGGGCCGGCCCGAGCCCGGCGAGCGGGTCGTCGTCGGCTCGGGGCTGGCCCTGATCCTCGGCGACCGGCTCGGCGAGGGGCGATGGGCGGCCCGGCCGGAGGGAGGGGGGGAGACAGGAGGATCGGCCGAGCGGCTCCTGGAGCGGCACGGGCTGGTCCCGCTCCCCCCGTATATCCGCAAGGGGATCGAGTCGGCCGGGGACCGGGCGCGGTACCAGACGGTCTACGCGGCGGTCCCGGGGTCGGTCGCCGCGCCGACGGCGGGCCTGCACTTCACCGACGCCGTCTTCGACCGGCTCGACCGCCGGGGGGTGGCCCGGCTCGACCTGACCTTGCACGTCGGGATCGGCACGTTCCGGCCGATCGAGGCCGAGCGGATCGAGGACCACGTCCTCCACGCCGAGGCCGCCGAACTCTCCCCCGAGGCCGCCGGATCGCTCAACCGCCGCCGGGCCGAGGGGGGCCGGGTCGTCGCCGTGGGCACGACCTCGGCCCGGACCCTGGAGGCCGCCGCCGCCTCGGGCCGGTTCGAGCCGTTCTCGGGCGAGACCGCGCTCTACCTCCGCCCCGGCCACGACTTCCGCGGCGTCGACGCCCTGCTCACCAACTTCCACCTCCCCCGGAGCAGCCTCCTGGTCCTGGTCTCGGCCCTGGCCGGAGTCGACCCGATCCGCGAGGCCTACCGGGAGGCGGTCCGCCTCGGGTACCGGTTCTACAGCTACGGCGACGCGATGCTGATCATATGATATGAAAACTGTCATATCTTTCATCTTCGTAGGGTGGATGAAATCCACCAGGCCAGCGGCCCGGCCGGGACCCTCGCTCCCGTCGAACGACGCCCGGCAAGATCGGCCCCACCGCCCCGATCCGGCCCGAACCGTGGTGGATTTCATCCACCCGACAAGAATTGATCCGAGGTGCCGACCCATTTTGGGCCCTGATCTCCCCTCGGGAATAAGCTGGGTCGAGGCCGCGAGCCTGGACGACCTGGCGCCGGGTTCGGCCCGGGAATTCGTCCATGACGGGCGGGCTTATGCCGTGTTCCGGGTGGGCGACCGGATCTCCTGCATCGACGGCCTCTGCCCCCACCGGGGCGGGCACCTCGCCTCGGGCCCGCTCGGGCGGTCGGTCGTGACGTGCCCGCGGCGGGGCTGCCTGCGCTGGCGGTTCGACGTCCTCGACGGCTCCAGCCCGATCGGCGAGGGGGTCCGCCGCCGGCTCCACCCGGTCCGGGTCGAGGGGCGGACGATCCTCGTGGCTCTGGCCGCCCCTTGATCTGGCCGGGCCGGCACCCATACTTGACCTGGTGGGCCTCGCCCGGCCCGGACGCAGCAATGGCCCGAGGAAACCGCGAGACATGGCGAATCCCCAAGCGACGGTCGGCGGGTCGGTCGTCCCCGAGGCCCTGACCCGGGACGTCCGGATCTTCGAGTACAGCACGGCCGCCGACCCGATCTCCTCCGGCGCCACGCCGCCGATCCCCCACGCCGAATTCCCCTCGTCGCTCCACGAGGGCGGGGCGTCGCGGATCATCCCGCTCGACCTCGGGCCGAAGCTGAAGCGGCAGGGGCCGCTGACCAGCCCGGGGCTCTGCGCCAATTTCGTCCGGATCGAGGCCGGGGAGACGGTCGCGACCCGGCCCAACGCCTCGTCGGAGCTGTATTACGTGCTCCGGGGTGCCGGCCGGACCCGGTTCGAGGGCCGGGAGATCCCCTGGACCAGGGGCGACATCCTCACCCTCCCCTCGGGCGGCGGGGCGACCCACGACGCCGACGAAGACTCCGCCTTCTACTGGGTCCACGACGAGCCCCTGCTCCGCTACCTCGGCGCCCGCGCGGCCGAGCCCACCTTCGCCCCGACCCTCTTCCGCGCCGAGGACACCTTGGCCGAGCTGGCCAAGGCCGCGAGCGACCCCGAGGCCGCCAACCGGAGCCGGATCAGCGTCCTCCTGGCCAACCGGACCTGCGACCAGACCCTCACCGCCACGCCCGTGCTCTGGGCGATGCTCGGCATCCTCCCGATCGGCGCCGTCCAGTTGCCCCACCGCCACCAGTCCGTCGCGCTCGACCTGATCATCGACTGCAAGCCCGGCTGCTACACCCTGGTGGGCAAGGAGCTGGGCGAGGACGGCCGGATCGTCGACCCCGTCCGGGTCGATTGGAAGCCCGCCTCCGTCTTCGTCACCCCGCCCGGCGAGTGGCATGCCCACTTCAACGAGTCGGGCACCGAGGCCTACCTCCTGCCGATCCAGGACGCGGGGTTGCAGACTTACCTGCGCAGCCTCGACATCCGGTTCTACAGCGAGGATTGAAGACGGACCTCATCTCTGTAACCCGGCTGCGATCTGCCAGGCCGGATTGTCCCTTAAGATGATCCTCAAGTCTACTTCTCTTTCGCGCGCGGTGATCTTCGAAGGTTGTCGAGCCGGGTAGATTGGAAATGTCGCTCGGAGCGGATGGCCGCCGAACCTGCAAGGATCGAGTCGGTGGTTGCTGGGCAGGCGGTTATCGCCCAAGCTCGGTCTTAAGAAATTAGGGCTTGCTCCGGCGGCATGCTGGTCGTAGAATCGGCCGATCATGATCACCGACCAATCGCCGCCCACGGCCGACCAGCCGCCCCTCGTGGAGCCACGCCCGAGGCGCGGGAGACGGCGTTTGCGGGCGTTGCTCGCCGTGTCCGCCCTCTCCCTCGGCCTCTACGGATTCGTACGGCTCGATCGATCCGTGGCCGAGCGATTTGGCCCCGTGTTCGTGGGCATCCACGACCTATTCAACCAGGTTCCCGGGAAGCCTGCCCCATTAAGCGCGACGGGGCGGCGTTTTGTCGAGGACGTGAAAGCACTCGGAGGCAACCCGGGCGTCGCCATACTCAAGCCGGGGTTCCTTGGGTACTTCGGACGCGAAGAATGGTTCAACGTCGACAGTCACGAGAGGTCGTTCGACGATGCGGCGCTCGGTCGCCTGGCGGAGTTGCATGGCGAGCGGATCGGCGGCCTCTACCTGCAAAACACGGGCGTGACCGACGTAGGTCTCCGGCACCTGGGCAAATTCTCCAAGCTCCGGCATCTCGAAATCCGCAACGACGCCCGGAGGTCCACGCAAGGGGAGTCGCCCCCGACGATCACGGACGCGGGCATGGCCCATCTGAAGGGGCTGACCCACCTCTGGAGCCTGGACGTCGGCGATTCAGCGATCACGGATGCCGGGCTCGACGCGATCAAGGATTTGCCCGAACTGATGAGCCTTTACCTGAGCAATACTGGGGTCAAGGGCCCCGGGCTGGCCGGGCTGAAGTCGCTCCCCCGGCTGTTGGTCCTCACCCTCGACGGCAGCCAGATGACCGAGGACGGGCTGAAAGCCCTGTCGGGCGCGACCAGCCTCCAGATCCTCTCGTTAAACGGGTTGCATCTGACGCCGGGCGCGTTGCCGCTCCTGAAGGCAATCCCCCGCCTCGATCGTCTGGAAATCACGGGCTGCGGGTTCCTCGACGAAGAGGTGGCCGACCTGAAGAAAAGCAGGCCGGGAATGCGGATCGAGCGTCGGTGAGAGGCTATCCGGTAATGGAATCGAGCCAGCGAAAGGAGTCAGGTCATATAAAAATCGGCCTATGTTTGACTTGTCCCTCGAAAAACAAGCCACATTGGCGAACGCTGATGGATGTGCGACCTCGTCCTCTGCTCGCCCGCCTGGGCGCACTACCGGATAGCCTCTGAGTTGGCCGGCCCCGCATCCGGCTGATGTCATCAGGGCGAGTGACGGCGTACCCGGGTGGAAAATTACCCGGAGGACGCCGATGAGTTGCCCGAGCCGGCCATCCCAGGCGCGCTCGGGATTCCATCGACCTCGGTCGACGGGAGGAAAACTCATTGCAATTGTTAGAAATCACCCATTTGTTAATACCTTGGTCTGGTGGGAACCGTGATGGGGGGATCGGCAGGATGACCGACGGATTCGACCGGATCATCCGATTCATCGGAACATATTCCCGTTCCTGATCCGCCGCCAAGCATCAACTGCCACCGATCCACCTCAGGCCGGGTTCCGCGGCCGGAACTTCTTGGAGAGGGCGCGGTCGAGCTGGTCGGGGGCCTCGAGGCCGAGCTGGAGCAGGGCGCCGTTGAGGGCGGCGGCGTCGTCGAAGTTGGCCTGGTGGCTGGTCGGGGCGTGCCAGCAGATGAACCGCTGGGCGTTGCGGTAGTCGACGTAGGCGATGGCCAGGCTGGCGTCGTCGTAGGGCCAGGCGGCGAGGATGGGCCGGGCGGCGGTGGTACCCAGGCGGATCGAGGGGGTGAGCATCTCGACCTGCTTGTTGGGCATGCCCTGGATGGCGACCTGGCCGGCGGACTTGCCGCGGATCGAGGGGATCACGGCCAGGCGGTAGGGGCCGATCGGGACGTGGCGGTGGCCGGCCCGCGCGTCCGGGGCCTTCAGGGCTTCGACGGCCTCCTGCCAGAGCTCGCGGAGGTCGCCCATGGTGAGGCGGACCGGGTCGGGGGCGGCCAGGCGGACGAACGCCCGGGTCGTGGCCACGTCGGAGGCCAGCTCGTGGAAGTTGGACCCGATCAGGCGGAGGCCGGAGTGCGAGCGGGAGTGGTCCGGCCCGGCCTCGGCGGCGCCCATGTCGACGTCGAGCCGGGGGTCGTCCTCGAACGCGCCGGGCGCGAGGTCGAGCTGCTCGACGACCTGGGCGGGCACGGCCTTGAGGATCGCCCGGTCGAGGCGGAGGCCGGCGTCGGGCAGGCGGAGGACGTCGCAGACGTTGTCCCAGATCGCCTCGGGGCCCGAGCGGAGCAGGCGCTGCCAGCGGGCCCGCTCGATGAGTGGGTAGACGACCTCGGGCCAGAGCCCGGCGCTGGCCGGGTCGCGCCAGGCGGAGGTCGTGGCGTAGCCGAGCACGGCCTGGCGGAAGTCGGGCCGGTCGCGCCAGACCTCGACCACGCGGTTCCAGCGGCCGACGAGCTGGTCGTCGACCTCGTGGCGGGCCGGGGCGACCTTGCGGAGGTCGGCGAGCACCTGGGGGATCAGGCCGGGGTTGAGCACCCCCTTCTCGTCGGTCATCGAGCGGCGGGCGTAGGGGCTGGCCTCCTGGAGCCGCTTGCGGGCCAGCCGCAACGCCTTCCGCTTGGCGGCGGTGTCGCGCGCGGCCAGGTACTTGGCGACGACCACCGGGCTCAGCGCGGGGCGGACGTCGTGCCGCGACTCCAGGAGGTCGGCCGCCCGGGCGACCGACCGGTCGTCGACGCCGACGGTCATCAGCCAGGCCATCGCCAGCATCAGCCGGGCGCGGTCGGCGTTGAGCGGGTCGAGCGGGCGGCGGCGGAAGAAGCCCCGCCGCCGCGAGCCGCCCAGGAGGTAGCCCAGGTAATGGCCGCAGTAGTAGCGATCGTCGGGCGAGAGGGCGATCGGATCGGCCACGACGTCGGCGATCATCGCGTCCGCCCAGGCCCGGTCGAGCCCGACGGCCGCCGCGGCCCGCGAGATCGACGCCGAGGCCGACGCCAGGGCCGCGGCCGTGCCCGCCCCCAGGTCCGGCCGCGTCCCGATCGAGGACGTCGACCGGTCGGGGGAGGCGTCGATCTCGGCCAGGGTGGGCGCGATCGCCACGGCGGAGGACCCCGGCCCGCCGGCGGCGACGACCGAGGGGTCGCGGAGCGTGGGGTCGGTCGCGATCAGGCCGCGGAGCGCCGCGGCGACCTCGGCGCCGGAGTGGGGCCGGGCCTCGGGGTCCTTCTCCAGGAGCCGGAGGATCAGCGCCTCCAGCTCGCGGGACAGCGAGGGGTCCCTCGACCGCGGCGGCTCGGGCTCGCCGCCGACGTGGTTGGCGATCACGGCCAGCGTCGGCCCCCGGAACGGCGGCGCCCCGGTGGCGCACTCGTAGATCATCACGCCGAGGGCGTAGAGGTCGGTCCGGTGGTCGAGCCGCCTCCCCTTGGCCTGCTCGGGGCTCATATAATGCGGCGTCCCCTTGATCGTGCCCGGGTCCTGCTCCCCGTCGGCGATCAGCGAGAGGCCGAAGTCCGACAGCTTCGCCGCGTCGGCCGCCGTCAGGAGCACGTTGGCCGGCTTCACGTCGCGGTGGATCACCCCCTGGTGGTGCGCGTAGTCCAGGGCGTCGGCCACCTGCGCGATGATCCGGAGCCGCTCGACCAGGGGGATTCGCCTCGACCGCCGCGAGAAGCTCGGCCCGTCGACCTCCTCCATCACGAAGAAGCAGGTCCCGGCCGCCTCGCCGAAGTCGTAGAGCCGGACGATGTGCTCGTGGAGCAGCCGGGCCAGGATCTGCGCCTCCAGGCGGATCATCCGGCCCACCTCGTCGTCGGCCCGGTCCTTGAGGACCTTGATCGCCACCGTGCGTTGCAGGACCAGGTCGGTGGCCCGGTAGACGGCCCCCATGCCCCCACGACCCAGCTCCTTCTCCAGGATGAATCTGTGGTTGAGGGTCGTCCCGATCACCGTTCTGCTCCGGGCGATGTCGTCCATCCGCGACGCGGCGGAGCCCCATCATAAGGCCGGGCCCGCCGCGGCACAACGCGACGCGATGCGGGGTCGCATCGATCCACCGTCGCGCGGCCGGCAGTGGAGGTCGAGCCCTGTCGGACAATATTTGGCACGAATACTCGCTCAAGAAGGATTCGAAGGCGATACATGTTTGCGGGCGGCGGCGATCGGTCTCGTGCCGGGGCGGCCCGTGCCGATAAGATGCCCAAGGGGAGAAGGCGGAGCGGCCCCCGCTTCGGGCGGCCTGCCGCGAGATCCGGGTCCGTTTGCGAGGTGAGCCGTGGGCCTGTCCGAGCGAGTCCTGGTCGTCCCCGCCGCCGCGTTCGATCGCCTGGGCCGGTTCCAGGGGTTCTCCGGCGAGGCCGACCGCTACCTCGCCGCGCTGCTCGCGCCCGGGCTGGCGCGGTTCCTGCCGCGATCGGAGGTCGAGGACGACCCGTCCTACAAGCAGATCATACCCTACGTGATCTTCCGCGCCGGAGACGCCGTCTTCACCTACGCCCGGGGGCTCTCCGGCGGCGAGTCGAGGCTCCGCCGGCTCCGCTCGCTGGGCGTCGGCGGCCACGTCGCCGAGGCCGACGCGGACGGCCGTGGCACCCTCGAAGCCTACGAGCAGGCCCTCCGCCGCGAGCTCGACGAGGAGGTCGACGTCCGGAGCCCCGGCGCGATCCGCCGCGTCGGCCTGATCAACGACGACGCCAGCCCCGTCGGCCGCGTGCACCTCGGCGTCGTCCACCTCTTCGACCTCGACCGCCCCGAGGTCGCCCCCCGCGAGGACGCCCTGGCCGACCCCGAGTTCGTCGACGTCGCCGGCCTCGCCGCCCGCCGCGACGAGTTCGAGACCTGGTCGCGGTTCTGCATCGACGCCCTGCTCGCCCGCGACGCCGGCCCCGTCGCGTGATCCCTCATCCTCATCCCCCCGGCCCCGTCGCGAGGTGCTGGGGCGAGGGCATCGTCTGGCGGGTCGTCACCGCGGCGGGCTGGTGGAGGTCGAGCCAGTCGATCAGCGGCGGGAAGATCTCGCGGGGGGCGTTCCGGCTCCAGACGAGGTCGCAGTGGCCGTAGTCGGCGTCGTGGCCGTCGAGGCGGCCGAACCGCATCAGGGTCTTGTCGGCGCTGCCGAGGGCGTTGAAGGTCAGGATCGAGGAGGGGACGTCGGCCATGATGTCCGCCTCGCCGGCGATCATCAGCGTCGGCGTGGTGATCCGGTCCAGCCCGGAGGCGTAGTCGAGCGAGCGGTCGGCGGAGAGCATCCGGCCGCAATGCAGGTACGGGTCGAGCTGCTTCAAGGCCCCGGCGCCGGGGTCTTCCAGGGTGTAGCCGTAGAACCGGGAGACGGTCCGGTCGTCGACGTTGGAGGCCGTATAGTAGAACCGGTCGATCTTGTCCAGGCCCGGCATCCGGCCGTACATCATCGGCCGGCCCAGCCGCCCGGTGCTCAGGCCGAGCGAGAGGACGCGGAGCCCCCGGTTGGCCCGGCCCATGGCGTTGATGTCGGGCGTCTCGACCACCATCGCCACGCCGCCCATGTCGACGAAGTTGGCGACCCGGCCGGCCTCGGTCGACAGCTCCAGGAAGGGGAACATCAGCATCCCGCCGAGGCTGTGGCCGACCCAGTTGACCCGCTCGGCGCCGACCTCGGACCGGATGTAGTCGAGGATCGCCGGGACGTCGTACCTGGCCTGCTCGTCGACGTTCCAGTCGCGGGCGCCGACCTCGCGGATCGGGGTCTGGCGGAGGACCCGGTTGATCTGCCCCGGGAGGCCGACCCGGTGGCTGGCGCCCGAGCCCCGCATGTCGACGACGAAGACCTCGTAGCCCCGGGCGGCGAGCTGGCCGGGCAGGTGGTCGTCGGTGATCGTCCAGAACGTCCCGTTGAGCCCCAGGCCGTGGCAGAGCACCACGGGGAGCTTGCGCGGGTCGGGGGCCGCCGGCCTGATCCGCCGCATCCCCAGCATCCACCCGTCCTTGGTGGCGGCGAACCCCTCCGCGCAGGGGCGGAGGTCGGGCGACGAGGCGTTCCGCCGCATCGACGCGCAGCCGGGGGCCGCCAGGAGGCCCAACGAGAGCGCGAGGAGCCAGCAACGTCCGGACAGACCATCCGCCATGGGGCGAGGAATCCTTCCTCGATTCGTCCATCCCTCGGGACGCGCCGCCTCGCGACCCGTCCTTGGGGCGAGCGCCGGATCTCGGCGTGGGATCTTAATCGATCGGCCCGGACGGGGGAATGCGAAGCTCATCGGGCGGCCGAGCCCGGGCCGTTTGGCCTCCTTCGGGGCCGGATGCCGGGGTTTTCCGTTGAAGCGCCCGCCGGGCGGCCGCTACAGTACTATCTAAGGAGAGGTGGGTTCCACGCGGTCGATCCGCCGGGGGCCTCGCCCCGCCGACCCCGCCCGATCCGCCCCCCCGCCGCCGAAGGGCCATCCCCGGATGAACCGACCTCCCCGCCTCGCCCTCTGCGCACTGGCACTGCTCGCCCGCCCGGCCGCCCCGGCCTCGGCCGCCGCCGCCCCCGACGCCCCGGTCAGCTTCTCGCGCCAGGTCCTGCCCATCCTCCAGCGGAAGTGCCAGGGGTGCCACCAGCCGGCCAAGGCCGGCGGCAAGCTCGACCTCACGACGTTCGAGGCCCTCAGGGCCGGCGGGGCGTCGGGCCCGCTGTTCGAGCCGGGCGAGCCGGAGGAGGGGACGCTGATCGAGAACGTCGCGGGCAAGGCCCCCGCGATGCCGCCGAACGCCCCGCCGCTGGCCGCCGACGAGGTCGCCACGCTCGCGCGTTGGATCGCCTCGGGCGCGACCGACGACACCCCGGCCCGGGCCCGCGACGCGATCGACCCCGACCACCCGCCGGCCTACGCCGCCCCGCCGGTGATCACCGCGCTGGCGTTCGCCCCCGACGGCCGGTCCCTGGCGGTCTCGGGCTACCGCGAGGTCCTGATCCACAAGGCCGACGGCTCGGGCCCGGTCCGCCGGCTCGTCGGCCAGGCCCAGCGGATCGAGGGCCTGGCCTTCTCGCCCGACGGCGCCACGCTCGCCGCCGTGGGCGGCTCGCCCGGCCGGTTCGGCGAGGTCCAGTTCTGGGACGCGAAGGACGGCAAGCTCAGGGGGGCCACCCGGTCGACGTACGACACCCTCTACGGCGGCGCCTTCAGCCCCGACGGAGCGCGGTTCGCCTTCGGATGCGCCGACAACTCGGCCCGGGTCGTCGACGTCAAGGACGGCCGGGAGGTCCTCAAGGTCGACTCCCACTCCGACTGGGTCTTCGGCACCGCCTACGCCCGCGAAGGGAAGCACCTGATCACCCTGGGCCGCGACGGCTCGATCAAGCTGATCGAGGCCGCCACCGGCTCCTTCATCGACGACATCGGCAAGAACTACGGCGAGCTGAAGGTCCTGGCCCGGAGCCCCAGGGACGACACCGTCGCCATCGGCGGCGACGAGCGCGTCCCCCGCCTCTACAAAGTCTTCCGGACCCGGGCCCGCGACCCGAACTACACCGACTTCAACCTCCTCCGCGCCTTCGAGGCCCAGCCCGGCCCGATCTCCGCCATCGCCTTCAGCCCCGACGGCGCCACCCTCGCCGTCGGCGGCTCCGGGGGCGAGGCCCGGCTCTACCGCGTGGCCGACGGCGCCCGCGTGGCCACGCTCGCCGGCCACCGCGGCGGGATCTACGCCCTCGCCTTCGCCCCCGACGGCGCGCGGATCGCCACCGGGGGCTTCGACGGCACCGTCCGGATCTTCGCGACCGCCGACGGCAGGCCCGCGGCCTCGTTCGTCCCCGTGCCGATCGAGTCGGTCGCGAAGAATTGAATTGAACCGCCCGACCCCGCCGAAGCCAGGAGGCCAGCCGATGTCGATCGCGGACACCACCGGAACGGCCGTCGTCCACCGCCACGACGTCGAGTGGGAGGACTATTGCCGGCTCCGGGACGACCCGTCCAACGACCACGTCCGGATGACCTACCTGGACGGGGAGCTGACGATGTCTCCGCTCTCTCGCCACGACAGCAAATCGCGCCTGCTGTTCCTGCTGGTCACGACCGTCGCGGGCGTCGGGGAGATCGACTTCCTGATCATCGGGACCACGACCCTCCGCCGCCAGGGCCGGGCCCGTCGCCGGGGCGCCGGCAAGGAGGCCGACGAGGGCTTCTACCTCGGCGCCGACGCCGCCCGGGTCCGCGACAACGACGACCTCGACATGGCCGTCGACCCGCCGCCGAGCCTGGCCATCGAGGTCGACGACACGATCAACTCGGCGGGCGCGTTGCCCGCCTACGCCCGGATCGGCGTGCCCGAGGTCTGGATCTACCGCGCCCGCGAGCGGAGCCTCTGGTTCGGCCGCCTGGCGGGGGCCGGCTACGAGGCGATCGACCGGAGCCTCGGCCTGCCGCGATTGACCCCGGCGCTGGTCCTCGAAGCCCTCGAAGTCCTCGCCGGCGGGATGGACGACCTCGACTGGCTGGATTGGCTCGACGCCTGGGCCCGGGCGCTGCCCGAGCCGCCCGAGGCCGACAACCTGCCCGATCGTCCCGGAGTTTGATGGCCCCGCCCCTTCCCCCCCGCAAGCCCGCGGTGTGGCCCCTGGCACACCTCCCCACTTTGAGAGGATCACCATGCCGAGCCTCCCCCGAATCCGGCCGATCGGCCGATGCCCCTGGGCCTGCCTGATCCTGGCCCCGGCCCTGGGACTTGCCGGCGAGCCGGCCGGGCCCGCGCCGACGGCCCTGGAAGTGTTCCCGAAGGGCCTCGCCCTCGAAGGCCCGCGCGACGCCCGCCGCGTCCTGGTCGCGGGCGTCCTGGCCGACGGCTCGAAGGTCGACCTCTCGGCCGCCGCGACCTTCGAGGCGCCCGAGGGCCTGGCGTTCGACCCGTCGGGGTTCGCTCACGGCACGAAGGACGGGGCCTACGCGGTGAAGGTCGTCGCGGCGGGGAGGTCGGTCGAACTGCCGGTCACCGTCCAGGGCTCGGCCAACCCCCACCCGGTCAGCTTCGTCCGCGACGTGGCGCCGGCCCTCTCGCGGGCCGGGTGCAACGCGGGGACGTGCCACGGCTCGGCCAAGGGGAAGAAGGGGTTCAAGCTCAGCCTCCGGGGGTATGACCTCGACTACGACCATGCCCAGCTCGTCGACGACCTCGCCGGCCGCCGCTTCAACCGCTCGGCGCCCGACCAGAGCCTGATGCTCCTCAAGCCGACGACGGGCGTCCCCCACGAGGGCGGCCAGGCCCTCCGGCCCGACTCGCCCGCCTATGCCCTGATCCGCGACTGGATCGCGCAGGGCGTGCCGAGCGACGTCGGCACGACCGGCCGGGTCGCCGGCCTGGAGGTGTTCCCGCCCGTGATCGACCTGGCGCGGGAGGGCCAGACGCAGCAGGTCCTCGTCATCGCCCGCTACCCCGACGGCTCGACCCGCGACGTCACCCTCGACGCGATCTACTCCAGCAGCGTGCCGACCGTGGCCGACGTCTCGCCGACGGGCCTGGTCACCTCGGCCCGCCGCGGCGAGGCCGCCATCCTCGTCCGCTACGAGGGGGCCTTCGGCGTCGACAACGTGACGGTCATGGGGGACCGCGCCGGCTTCGCCTGGCCCAATCCGCCGGAGAACAATTATGTCGACACCTTGGTCCACGCCAAGCTGAAGAAGGTGAAGGTCCTCCCCTCGCCGACGTGCGACGACGCCGACTTCCTCCGCCGGGCCTCCTTCGACCTCACCGGCCTGCCCCCCTCGCCCGGGGCCGTCCGCGCCTTCCTCGCCGGCCCGCCCGACGACCGGGCCGGGCGCGACCGGGCGATCGACGCCATGATCGCCTCGCCCGAGTTCGTCGCCCACTGGGCGCACAAGTGGGCCGACCTCCTCCAGGTCGACCGCAAGAAGCTCGGCGACAAGGCCACCTGGGCCTTCCTCCGCTGGATCGAGGCCGCCGTCGCGCGGAACGAGCCCTACGACCGCCTCGTCCGCGCCGTCCTCACCGCGCAGGGCAGCTCGATCGACAACCCGCCGGTGAACTACTACCGGGCCTCGAAGGAGCCGGGCGTCGCGCTGGAGAACGCCACGCAGCTCTTCCTCGGCGTCCGGTTCTCGTGCAACAAGTGCCACGACCACCCGTTCGAGAAGTGGACCCAGGACCAGTACTACGGGATGGCCGCCTACTGGGGCCGGGTCGGCACCAAGGCCGGCCCCCGCCCCGGCGAGCAGGTCCTCTTCGACCGGGGCGCCGGCGAGGTCACCCACCCCAAGGACGGCCGGGTCATGCCCCCCGGCTTCCCCTACGCCGTCGCTCGGGCCGCCCACCAGGCCCCCGCCCCCGCCCCGGCCGCGTCCCGCCGCGAGGAGCTGGCCGACTGGCTCACCGCGGCCGAGAACCCGTTCTTCGCCCGCTCGCTGGTCAACCGGGTCTGGAGCTACTTCCTCGGCCGGGGGATCATCGACCCCGTCGACGACATCCGGTCGAGCAACCCGCCGTCGAACCCCGAGCTGCTCGACGCGCTCGAGAAGGACTTCGTCGCCCACGGCTTCGACCTCCGCCACCTGATGCGGACGGTGGCGCGGTCGCGGACGTATCAGGCCTCGATCGCCGCGAACGAGTGGAATGCCGACGACTCGGTGAACTTCTCGCACGCCGCGGTCCGCCGCCTGACCGCCGAGCAGCTCTCCGACGCGATCGACCTCGCCGCCGGCCGCAAGCCCCGCTTCGCCGACGTCCCGGCCGGCTTCCGGGCCAACCAGTTGCCCGACTCGCAGGTCGCCGCAGGCGGCTTCCTCGACCTCTTCGGCCGGCCCGCCCGCGAGACCCCCTGCGAGTGCGAGCGCTCCGGCGAGGTCAGCCTCGGCCAGGCCCTCAACCTCGTCAACGGCCCGACCATCTCCGACGCCCTCGTCGAGCCCGACGGCCGGATCGCCCGCCTGCTCAAGGCCAACCCCGACGACCCCGCCATCGCCGACGAGATGTACCTCGCCGCCCTCTCCCGATTCCCGACCCGGGAGGAGAAGGCCCGGGCCGTCGAGTACCTCGCCCGGGCCGGCAGCAAGCTCGAGGCCGCGCAAGACCTCCTCTGGGCCCTCATCAACAGCCCGGCATTCCTGTTCAACCGATGATCCCCGGGGAGGAGACCGATCATGTCCATCGCCCTGCCACCGGCCCCGGCCCCTCCCTCGACGCAGCCGCAGCCGCAGCCGCCAGAGCAGGCCATCCCCACGGCGTGGGGAGATTTGCTCTACCGCCTCAACATCGGTCAATACCACGCGATGGCGGAAGCGGGCGTCCTGGGCCCGCAAGATCGCGTCGAACTCCTGGAAGGGTTGCTGGTCGCCAAGATGACGAAGAATGACGCCCATCTCCTCGCCACGGAGTTGGCGCAAGAGGTCTTCACCCGGGCCTTGCCGGCCGGTTGGTCTCTCTCGATGCAGAACCCGATCACCATCGCCGAGACCAACAGCGAGCCCGAGCCCGACGCCAAAGTCGTCCGCGGCGCGCGGCGCGACGACACGGGGCGTCGCGTCACTTCCGCCGACGTCGCGCCGGTGGTCGAGGTGGCCGACTCGTCGGTCCGCAAGGATCAGGTCGGAATGAAGGCGATTTACGCCCAGGCGGCGATCCCCTTCGACTGGCTCCTCAACATCCCCGCCAACCGGATCGAAGTCCACCCCGACCCCACCGGCGCCGACCCCAGCCCCGACGACCGCAGGCGGACCGACCACGGCCCCGACGACGCGGTCCCCCTGACCCTCGACGGCCGGGAAGTCGCCCGGATCAGCGTCCGCGACCTGCTGCCCTGAACCCGATCGACCGCCCCCCACCACAGGAGATCCCGCCCATGCTCTCCATCCCCGCACCCGGGCCCGCCGCCCGCCTCTGCGACTCCCCGAGCCGCCGCGAGTTGCTCCGGGTCGGCGGCGCCGGCCTGCTCGGCCTGGGCCTGGCCGACGTCCTCCGGCTCCAGGCCCACGCGGCCGACCGGGCCTCCGGCGGCCCGGCGGCGGCGAGGCGCGGCGGCCCGGGGTTCGGCAAGGCGAAGAACGTCATCCTCCTGTTCCTCCAGGGCGGCCCCAGCCACATCGACCTCTGGGACCCCAAGCCCGACGCCCCCGAGAACATCCGCGGCCTCTTCAAGCCGATCGAGACGAAGACCCCCGGTCTGCTCTTCGGCGAGCACATGCCCCGGCTCGCCGCGATCACGGACAAGCTCACGGTGATCCGCTCGGTCAGCTACACGCCGGTCGGCCTGTTCAACCACACGGCCGCGATGTACCAGATGCTCACCGGCTACACGCCCGACAAGGTCAGCCCCACCGGCCAGCTCGACCCGCCCAGCCAGGCCGATTACCCCAACGTCGGCTCCAACGTCATCAAGCTCCGCCCGCCCGAGGAGGCGATGCTCCCGTTCGTGATGCTCCCCCGGCCCTTGCAGGAGTCGAACGTCATCGGCAAGGCGGGCAACGCCGGGTTCCTCGGCAAGGCCTACGACCCGTATACCCTGTACCAGGACCCCAACGCCCCGCTCCAGCTCGACGACCTCTCGCTCCGCAAGGAGGTCTCCGAGCTGAGGCTGAGGCGGCGGAGCACCCTGCTGGGCACGGTCATCTCGGGGATGCCCGAGCTGGAGCGCGCGACCAGCGGCTACGCGCTCGACACCTACCAGGCCAAGGCGTTCGACCTGATCCTCTCCGGCCGGGCCCGCAAGGCGTTCAGCCTCGACGCCGAGGACCCCCGGGCCCGCGACCGCTACGGCCGGCACACCTTCGGCCAGAGCGTCCTGCTCGCCCGCCGCCTGGTCGAGGCCGGCACCCGGTTCGTCCAGGTGAACTGGCCGAGCGTCGCCAACGGCGACCCCAACTCCACCGCCTGGGACACCCACGCCGCCAACTTCCGGCCGCTCAAGGAGCTGCACTGCCCCAAGCTCGACGCCGCCCTCTCCTCCTTGATCGCCGACCTCGACGGCCGCGGGCTGCTCGACGAGACCCTCGTCGTCGCCATCGGCGAGTTCGGCCGCTCCCCCCGGATGGGCGTGAGCACCTCCGGCAACTCCAACGCCCCCGACGGCCGCGACCACTGGCCCTACTGCTACACCGCCGTCATGGCCGGCGCCGGGATCAGGCGCGGCGGGGTCCACGGCAAGTCCGACGACCACGCCTCCTCCCCCGTCGACGCCCCCGTCCACCCCACCGAGATCCTCGCCACCATCTACCACGCCCTCGGGATCAACCCCGCCACCCTGATCATGAACCAGCAGAACCAGCCCCGAGAGCTGGTCAAGGCCGAGCCGGTGTACGGGCTCTACGGCTGAGGTCGGGAATCCTCGAAGGGGGAAGGTCGCTCGCCATGAACGAACCGGGGACGACGATGGGACGAGTCACGGTCGAATTCTCGCTGGCCAATTATCGCGATGTCATCGCCGCCGAGGACGGGACGCTGGCCCCCGAGGCCGTCCGCCGGGTCACGCTCCAGGGCGTCGTCGACACCGGCGCGACCCGCCTGGTCCTGCCCGAAGCCGTCATCACCCGGCTCGGCCTGACCCCGTCCGGCGAGGCGACGGTCCGCTACGCCGATCGGCGATCCGCCCGGCGGGCCGTCGTCAAGAACGTCTCGGTCGAGCTCCTCGGCCGCCAGGGCGTCTTCACCGCCCTCGTCGAGCCCGACCGGGTCGACGCCCTCATCGGCGCGATCGTCATGGAAGACCTCGACTTCCTCGTCGACTGCGCGACCCAGACCCTCCAACCGCGTGACCCCGACCGGATCGTCTCGGAGGTCGAATGAACCAGGCCCCACCCATGACGATCCGCATGGACAACATCCCGTCGTTGCTCCGAGATCGATCACGTCCGCAGGACCACCGCCGCCCCCGCCAGGAGCATTGCCACGCCCGCCACCCGCCAGGGGCTCACCCGGTGGACGGCGAAGCCGATCAGGCCGAAGTGGTCGAGGACGACGGACGCCAGGATCTGGCCGGTCACGACCACCGCGAGCCAGCCGGCGGCCCCGAGCTTGGGGGAGAACGTGACCGTCGCCACGATGTAGCAGGCGCCGACGGCCCCTCCCAGCCAGATCCACCAGGGGCCCCGCGTCACGTCCGAGGCGGCGGGCCAGGCCGGCCGGAGGGCCAGCCCGTAGGCGATCAGGGCCAGGGTCCCGGTCGCGAACGAGGTGATCGAGGCCGGGACCGGGTGGCCCATCTGCGTCTTGAGCCCGTTGTTGATCCCCACCTGCACCGCCAGGGCCGCGCCCGATAAGAGCGCCAGGCCCGCGTAAAGCCACGTCATCGTCGGTCGTTCCCCGGTCGGGTCGGGTCAAGGGCGGATCGGTCGCGGGCGACTCCCGGAGGGCGGTCCGGGCCATTCGCCCGACCGCTCCACAGCAATCGCCGCGCCCGGGCGGGACAACCTCCCGAATCGGCCCGGAAACCCTGCTAACCGCGCCCGCGCGCAACGATCTTATCGGGCGGAGCGGGCGTCGCCGGGCCCACCCCGATTGGGGGCACGACGATCACCCGGGTTGGGTTCGTTTCGCCCGGGCGCAAATCCACCGCCAAATCCCGGATCGGCCTCTGGTAGGGTGGATGAAATCCACCGATGTTCGACTCGAATCGGGGGGAAATGCAAGATTTCGCCAGTCCATCATACCCAAACACCCCATTTTAACGATCAGGGCGAGCCAAGACGTGCATTGGGTTCGTTTCGTCGAACAGGGTCGATCGCCTTCCGGGCCGATTGGCTCCGTCTCGCCCGCCGGCCCGAATCCCTTCGGCGTCGCCCCTTGCCGCGGCGGGGCGGGGGGCGGATCATTGGGAAATGGGCCCGAAGGCGGCGGGCTTGACGCTGATCTCCTTATCGGGCCGAGCACGCCGCGGCCGTGGCCAGCGAGTCGGAGGCGGTTCGGCGATGGGCGGAGGACCGATGGAGTTGATCGCCAAGGCTCGGGCCGGCCAGGTCGAGGCCCTGGGCGAGCTGTGCACCATGTACCGCAATTACATGCGGATGGTCGTCCGGACCGGGCTGGGCCCCAAGCTCCGCGAGCGGGTCGAGCTCTCCGACGTCGTGCAGGAGGCGCTCGTCGAAGTCGTCCGCCAGTTCCCCCAGTTTACCGGCCAGAACGAGGCGGCGCTGGTCGGCTGGCTCCGGAGGCTGGTGGGCCAGAAGCTGGCCGACCTCGGGCGCTACCACAGCCGGGCCAAGCGCTCGGGCGGGAGCCCCGACGTCGCGCTCGACGCCGCCTGGGACCCCGGCGGTGGCGGCGGCGAGGGCAGCCAGGGGGGCAAGCTCCTCGACATGCTCGCCCTGAGCCAGACCAGCCCGAGCGAGGCCGCCAGCCGCCGCGAGCTCACCGTCCTCCTCGCTGACGCCCTCGCCGCGCTCCCCGAGTCCGAGGCCGAGGTCCTCTGGCTCTACCACGCCGAGAACCTCTCCTTCGAAGCGATCGGCGACCGCATGGGCGTCAGCCGCAAGTCCATCCGGGGGATCTGGGCCCGCGGGCTCAAGAGCCTCAAGCGGACGCTGGACGGGCCGCCTCGATAGCGGTCGGCGATCAGCCGGGAAGGACCGGAGAGCCCCCAATCCGCCGGATCGACCATCGCCGTCCCCGCCGTGTCTCTGGCCGACCGCTGATAGCTGACCGCCGAGGGCTTTTTCCCATGGTCCGCCGCATCGAATCCGAACCCGAGACCGGCCCGATCGACCGCGACGAGCGCCTCGGCGAGGCGATCGAGGCGTACCTGGAGCGGGTCGAGGCGGGGCACCCGCCCGACCCCGAGGCGTTCGCCGGCGGCTACCCCGACCTCGGCGCCGACCTCGTCGCGGCGCTGGAGGGCCTGGCCCTGGTCGAGGGGCTCGTCGGCGGCGGGCCGCAGGGGCCGGGGCACCGGCTGGAGGAGGGGCGGCGGGTCGCGGGATACCGGATCGTCCGCGAGCTGGGCCGGGGCGGGATGGGGATCGTCTACGAGGCGGTCCACGTCGGGCTCGACCGGCCGGTCGCCCTGAAGGTGCTCGGCGGCCAGGCCGCGCCCGACTCCTCGGGACGGCGGCGGTTCCTCAACGAGGCCAGGACGGCGGCCGGGCTGCACCACACCCACATCGTCCCGGTCTTCGACGTCGGCCAGGTCGGCGGGCTCTGCTATTACGCGATGCAGCGGATCGAGGGGAGCGGGCTCGACCGCGTCCTCCGCCACCTCCGCCGCGACCGGACCGTCGCCGCGGGGACCTCGCAGGGGTCGGCCTCGCACCGGACCGGCCGGACGCCGACGGCCACCTCGGCCCGGCCCGGCCCCGCCGAGGTGGCCCCGGGCCCGGGCGACGAGACCCGGTCCTGGGCCGGCGACGGCCCCGCCGGCCCCGCCCCCTGGCGTCGCGGCGGGCCGGTCGACGAGCCGCCGCCGTTCGGGCCGCCGCGGGGCCCGGCCTATTACCGCTGGGTCGCCGAGGTGGGCCGGCAGGCGGCCGAGGCGCTCGGCCATGCCCACAAGTCCGGCGTGATCCACCGCGACATCAAGCCGTCGAACCTGCTCGTCGACGCCCGGGGGACGATCTGGGTGGCCGACTTCGGCCTGGCCCGCCGCCTCGCCGACCCCAGCCAGACGCAGGTCGACAGCCTGCTCGGGACCCCCCGCTACATGAGTCCCGAGCAGGCCAAGACCGGCGCCATCGACGGCCGGGCCGACGTCTACAGCCTCGGCGCGACGCTCTACGAGCTGATCACCCTCCGCCCCCCCTTCGACGGCCAGAGCGCCGCCGAGCTGATCGTCCAGATCACCGGCCAGGAGCCCGCCCGGCCCCGCCGGTTCGACCCCCGGGTGCCGCTCGACCTGGAGACGATCCTCCTGAAGGCCTTGGCCAAGCGCCCGGCCGACCGCTACGCCACGGCCGAGGAGCTGGCCGAGGACCTGGCCCGGTTCGCGGCCCACGAGCCGGTCCGGGCCCGGCGGATCGGCCCGGCCGGCCGGATGCTCCGGTTCGCCCGCCGCCATCCCGGGATCACGGCCGTCACCGCCGCCGCCGCCGCCATCGTCCTGACCACCGCGACGGTCGCCCACGTCAGCGTGCTCCGCGAGCGCGACCAGGCCATCGGGGCGCGGGCCGACGCCAAGAGGGCCCAGGTCCAGACCGAGGTCGCCCTCCGCGCCGCCCAGTCGGCGCGGCTGGCCGAGACGTATAAGCACGCCATCGCCCTTTTGCTCTCCGACGTCGCCAATCGCCGGACCCAGGGGCTCGAGCTGCTCGGCCGGGCCTCGACCCTGGGCCCCGACCCGGCGATGCTCGTGAAGCTCCGCGACCTGGCGGTCGGCTTCCTCTCGGCCCGCGACGTCGAGGCCCGCCCGCCGATCGCCGCCGCCGGCCCCCGCGGCCTGGCCTTCGGCCCCAACGGCCGGCGGATCGCCGCGCTCTGCGACGGCAACGAGCTGGGGATCTGGGGCGTCGACTCGGGCGACCTCGTCGACTCCGCCTCGCTGCCGGCCCCGCCGCCCTCGGCCCGGGGCGGTCGCGGGGCCTCGGCCCAGGCCAGGGGGGGACGCCCCTGGGCCCCCCCCCGGATCGCGACCGCCGGCACGCAGGTCGCGGTCGCCCGCCTCGACGGCGCCGGGCTCCGCCTCTTCGACGTCTCGACCCCGGCGTCGCCCGCCGAAGACCTGCCGATGAAGGGGCACGACGTCCTCGCGGTGGTGGCCACGCCCGACGGCCGGACCCTGGTGACCCTCGACCGGCCCGCCCGCGAGCCGAGGACGCCCGGCCGGCCCGAGGCCGACGACCTCCGGGTCTCGATCTGGGACCACGACCGCCCCGACGCCCCCCGGGCCACCCTGAGCCTGCCCGCGGCCCCCAAGCCCGACCCCTCCCGGCCCGAGGGCCCGCCCCGGGGCGGGCCGAGGCCCCCGCTCCTGGCCGTCTCGCCCGACGGCTCGACCGTCGCCGCGGCCCGGTTCGGCGAGACCGAGGTCGCCCTCTGGGACGGCGACGGCCGCGTGCGCGAGACGCCGACGATCGACGTCCAGGTCAACGTCTACGCCCTGGCGCTGGGGCCCGCCGGGCTCCTGGCCGTCGCCGGCGGGACCGAGATCGTGGTCTGGGACCTCGCCGGGCCCAAGCCCCTGCCCGGCCTGGGCCGCCGCCAGGGCGTCGTCACCCAGCTCCGGTTCAGCCCCCGCGACGGCTCGCTCCTGGCCGCCGCCGTCGGCCCGGCCGGCGGCGTCGAGCTCTGGGATCTCGCGGCGCACGACCTGGTCGCCGCCCTGTCGACCCGCGAGCCGGTCGAGGACCTGGCCTTCGCCCCCGACGGCCGGACCCTCGCGGCGAGCCTGCCGTCGGCGATCGCCCTCTGGTCGATCGTCGAGCCGGTGGCGCAGGTCCAGCTCCCCGAGACCGGCGAGCGCCCGGTCTCGCTGGCCTTCGGGCCGGGCGACCGGCTGGCGATCGCCTCGATCGACGCGAAGTGGATGCCCGGCCCGCTCCGGCTCTGGGGCGCCCCCGGCCGGTGCCCGCCCCAGGTCCAGGCCTGGGACCAGGTCAAGCCCGGCTCGGTCGCCTTCGACGACCGGGGACGGCTGGTCGCGCTCGACCCCCGCGGCCTCCGCTGGTTCGACCCGACCGACCCGACCCCGGTCGCCTCGGTCGAGCTGCACGCCCACGCCCGCGGCCGCGAGCCGTCGCCGCGGGGGGTCGCCGGGCCGAACCCGCCGCCCCCCGGGCGCGGCTTCGAGCGCGGGCTGGCCCGGAGCCGCGACGGCCGGACCCTCGCCCTGATCCGCGGCGGCGAGGTCCTGACCTGGCGGGCCGAGGAGCCCGGCGCGGTCGCCCGGCCGGACCTCCCCGGCGTGCACGAGCCCCCCGCGACCGGCCCGGGGCGCGTCGGCAACCTCGTCGCGCTCGACCCCGACGGCTCGCGGCTCTTCCACTGCGGGCCCGGCGGCGACCGCCTCGGCTCCTACGCCCTCCGGGGGCCGGGCGCCCCCCGGCTCGAATGGACCGCGGCGGTCCGCGAGGCCACCTGCCTGGCCATCGCCGCCGACGGCAAGACCCTGGCCGTCGGCCAACGCCCCGGCGAGATCGCGCTGGTCGACGCCGCCACGGGCGCCGTCCGACGGCCGGCGTCGCCGCCCGACGACCCGCCCGGCCCGGTCACCTCTCTGGCCTTCGGGCCCGACTCGCGGGCCCTGGCCGTGGGCGGCCGAGACCAGGTCCGGATCTGGTCCGTCGGCCTCGACCCCCGGCCCCTGGTCCGCCTGCCCGGCCACCGCGGGATCTCCCCGGCCCTGGCCTTCGACTCGCGCGGCGGCCGGCTCGCCGTGGCCGACGAGAAGACCACCAAGGTCTGGGACCTCGGCCGCCTCCGCGACGAGCTCGGGCACCTCGGGCTCGGCTGGTGATCCGGCCCGACGGACACCACGTCATCGCACCTGATAAACATTCTCGGATCATGGCTGCGTACAGAAAACCGATCTGAGGAATATTGCAATATTTTTAATTGTTTTTAATTAGAAACTGCAAGCAATCTCCATAAGACGAAATAATTAGCGTCTTAAACGGAACAAGAAATCGAGTTCCCGCAAAAAAGGGTTGCAATCCGGGAAGGATTTTCCCATCTTGGCAAGGGAACGCGGGCGTTGCGAGGCCCCGCCCCACCCGACCGATCATGGCCGATCAACCGAGTAGGCCGGACTATCGCGACACCGGATCGCGTCTGCACGGAGCAGGTCGCGCCCGCGTGCTCCAACCCGGAGTCCGTCCGTTGATGCTTCGATCTCCCACCCCCTTCGCCTGCCTCATCGCCGCCCTCGCCTGCCTCGGATCTCCCGGCCTGACGCCCGCCCCGGCCATTGCGGCCGAGCTCGCCCCCCCCGCCCCGCCGGTCGTCGACACCCCGCCGCCGCCGCCCCTCCCGGCGACCGAACAGCCCGAGCCGTCCCGTGAAATCCAGGCCGTCCAGGCCGTCGTCGCGTATCAGCCCGCGGCCCCGGCGGGCGACCCCTACGGCTTCACCAACTGGCTCAACGGGGTCCGGGCCCAGTACGGCCTGGGCGCGGTCGGGGTCGACCCGAACCTCTCGAGCTGGGCGGCCGTCAACAACGGCCAGCAGCAGTCGCGGGGGATGGGCCACCACGTGATGGGGCCGGCCCGCCGCCAGAATTCCGGCATGGGCGCCATGGCCACCGTCTGCCAGATGTGGATGGCCTCGCCCGCCCACCAGGCCGCCCTGCTCGACCCCTCGATCACCTGGGTCGGGATCGCCGGCGCCGGGGCCTACTGGACCTTCAACGCCTACTGAGCCGCGTCGAGGGCCGACCGCCTGTCGGCGGCCGGCCGACCGATCGCGGGCCGATCTCCCGAGCCCCGCCCGCCGGGGACGAGGTCCCCGTGCGCGCCCGCTCCCGGGCGTGCACGGGGTTGCCGCGTGTCCGGGAGAGGATCGCTCCCGCCCGCCGCGTTCAGAGGAACAGCGACGCCCGGATCTTGGCCAGGATCGCCTGCTCCAGCTTGGGGTCGCGGCCCCGGGGAATCCAGTAGGCCGGGACCTGGACCGGCCCGACGACCTCGCGGGTCCGGCTGAGCGGGAACTGGTTGTTGAAGACCGCCCGGCCGGCCAACTGGCGGTCGGGCTGGATCAGGTCTTCCAATTCCTTGAAGACCTCGACCTTGACCGCCCAGCCCTCGCCGGTGGGGGCCGGCTGGACGGTGACGATCGAGAACCGCCGGATCGATTGCAGGGTCGATTCGAACCGCTCGCGGAAGCCGATCGAGTCCCCCTCCCACGGCTCCAGGAGGGTGGCGCCGCTCTTGGGCTGGGTGACGATCTTGCGCTGGTTGCGGTCCTCGGAGGCGAGGTCGAAGTACTCGTCGACGGCCGTGACGGTCGCCTTCCAGACGGTCTCGAAGTCGGCCGACGGGACGACCATCGGGTTCTCGGCGACGGCCCGGATGCCGGGCACGGCCGAGCAGCCGGCCGCCCCGGAGGCGGCGAGGGACGCGACGCCGGCGAGCAGTAGCCTGAAACGCATGGACATGCCTCGCCTCGTGGACGGGCCGGGCCGGCCGGGCCTCGGCCTTCATCGGGAGGGCCGGGGCGTCGCGGCCGGACGATCGGCGCGGCGGCATCCTGCCGGTTCGTCGCGATTCGGGCAAGCCCGGGTCGCGCCCTTTTGTAAAATCCGACCTAGGCTGGAGGCAGGAGAGCCCGGCGCGCCGCCCGACCCCCGGGGCGGTCGACCCGGCCGGCGAAGGCCCCGCCGCGTGTGGCGGGGGGCCGCCAAGCCCCGACCCGAGACGACCCTCGCCCAACCGCGGCCCCAGGATCAGGACCGAATCATGCTCGATCTCATGGCCCGCCGGGCGGCCGCGCCCGACCCCCACCACCCCCCCGACCCCGGCCCCGGCGGCCCGCCGGGGCCGGCCCGGAGGTGGGCCGAGGGCTGGGCGGCCCGGCTCCGCTCGGCCGCCGCGGGCCTGACCCGGGCCGGCTGCGTCGACCAGCTCGCCGACGTCGCGGCGCAGGCCCGCGAGCCGGACGAGGTCCGGATGGCGCTAGTCCGGCTCGCCGGGCTGGCCTCCGGGGCCGACCGGGTCGAGCTGGTCCGCGACCGCGACGGCCGGGCCTCGCGCCGGCTGGCCGCCTGGCCGACGCCGCCGGCCGGCCCCGCCGCCGAGGCCGGCTCGATCCCGAGGGGGCCCAGCGCCGCCACGTTCGGCCGGGCCGCGCCGGCGCGGCCCGCCCCCTCGATCCTCCAGGTCCCGCTCCGGGCCGGCGACTCGAACTTCGGCACGCTCCGGCTGACCTCCGGGCGCCGCCACCCCTGGCCCGCCCGGGTCGTCCGCCGGCTGAGCACGCTCTGCGCCCTGGCCGCCGCCGCCGAGCGCGGCCTGGCCGCGCCGGCCCGGGGCGAGGCCGAATCGGCCTCGATCCTCGACCCCGAGATCGGCCCCCAGGGCTCGACGATGCTCGGCGGCTTCCTCGGCTTCGCCCTGGCCCAGGCCCGCCGGAGGGTCGAGCCGATCTCGCTGCTCGACGTGGCCGTCGACCGCCTCTCCGCCCTCCGCGAGGTGCTCGGCGAGGAGCTGGCCGAGGCGGCGATCCACCGGACCGCGCGGGCGATCAAGGCGACGGTCCGGGCCAGCGACGTCGTCGTCCGGCTCGAGGACGGCCGCCTCGTCGTGATCCTGCCCCACGCCTCGGCCGAGAACGCATCGAAGGTCGCCGAGGCCGTCCGCGCGGCCATCGCCCGGGCCGGCGCCGCCACGGCCACCATGCCGACTCTGACCGCCTCGGTCGGCGTGGCCACCTACCCCGACCACGCCCACGACGCCCCGTCGCTCCGCGCGGCCGCCTCCACCGCCCTGACACGGGCCAAGGCCCTCGGCTACGACCGGATCGCCGGCCCCGCCTCCGCCCCGGCCCCGGCCCCGACCAAGCCGGCCGGCAAGAGCCACTGGGGCAGTCGGGTCGGGTTGGGTTGACAAGCCCGGGCAACGGGCCTATTTTGGGCCGCCTGCGCCGGGACCGGGGATTTCGCCACGGTGCGCGACCGCCGCCAATGTCCCGCCCTCCTCGCCCGCGGGCCGTCATGGAAGAGCATTTCCCGCCCGATCCGCCACGCCGCCGGAGGCGCGTCGGGCCGCCGGGCCCGAAGGATTCCGGAGGTCGCGCGATGTATGTGCTCTGCGTCGGGATGTATCGGGCCTGCTCGACCTGGCAGTACGAGGTGGTCGCCCACCTCCTCGAACGCCACCGCGGGGGCCGCCGCCTCGGCTACCTCACCGGCGAGCAGTTCGCCGACCACGCCGACCGCGAGGGGAACGGCGGCGGGTGGGCGGTCCTGAAGTCGCACGAGGAGCACGGCCGCTTCGCCCGCGAGCTGGCCGGGGGCCGGGCCCTGGCGGTCTACGCCCATCGGGACGTCCGCGACGTCGCGTTCTCGCTCGCCCACAAGCGGAAGCTCGATATCGAGACGTTGGTGACGCAGGGGATGGTGCACCAAGTCCTGGCCAATGACCGATTCTGGGCCGCCCAGCCCGGTTCGATCGCCCAGCGCTACGACCGCCTGGTCGCCGACCCCGTCGCCGGCGTGGCCGATCTGGCCGCCCACCTGGAGATCGCCCTGGCCCCGGGCGAGGCGGCGGGGGTCGCGGCCGAATACTCGTTCCAGGCCAATCGCCGCCGGACGATCGAGCTGGGGCAGAGGCTCCGGCGGGGCGGGGCCGACCTCGACGACCCCTCGATCGCCCAGGCCCACGACCGCCGGACGCTCCTGCACTGGAACCACATGCGGGAAGGCCGGGTCGGCGACTGGCGCGAGCGGGCCACCCCCCGCCACCGCGCCGCGCTGGCCCGGATCTGCGGCGACTGGCTGTCCGGGCACGACTACGAGCCCGACGACCCCGGGGCGATCGCCCGGGCGATCGCGGCCGAGCCCCGGCCCCTCGCCGGGTCGCTCCGCTGGGAGCTGGCGATGGCCCGCGGGCGGGTCGCCTGCGCGCTCCGCTGCCTCTCGCTCCGCCACCCGCGGCTGGCCCGATCGATCAAGCCGCTCCTGGGCCTCGCCCCCGAGGCCCCGCTGGCCCCCACCGCCCCGGCCACGCTCTCGGCGAACCACCGGGTCGACCGCAAGGACGAGGTCCACCCCATCGCACATGGCGCCGCCCCGGCCCGGAGGGCCCCGGTCGACGCCTGAGGCTCGCGGGGTCGCGGCCTCGGCCCGGGCGGCCTAGTAGTCGGCCACCGACGACTTGAGGGCTTTGACGGGATCTGTTCTCCTGGGATGATAAACCCCTCGGGAGAACCGGCCCACTTCCGCTCCCAACCTCGAAAAGCTCGACCAAGCTTTCCTTCGGGCTCAGAAATCCGTCGAGGACGCGAGTGCCTTCTGCGTCTCGAGCGACGCGGCACGTTCGCGGTATGCGGCACTGAGGATATTGTAGGCGTCTGAGCCCATGACCACTCGCTTCGGCGCGGGGGACTGATCGACGGAATCGATCATCACCTTGGCCATCTTGGCGGGATCTCCCGGGGTCGATGGAGATTCCTATCCGGCGTCCCGGAGCGACTCGGCTCGACTCCGTATCCCTCTGGCTGGGGTGCCATCATATGCGGCGATTGCGGGAGACAAGGCCGCCGTCGCACCGAAGTCGGTGCGGATGGCGCCCGGTTCGAAGATCGTCGCCTCGATCCCGAACGGTGCGACGTCCTGCGCGGTGGACTCGATGAAACCCTCGATTCCCCACTTCGAGGCAACGTAGAGCGAGATCCCCGGAATGGCGAACTGCCCAAGGGCGCTGGAGACCTGGAGGATGCGTCCGCCACCTTGCGCCCGAAGATGGGGCAGGGCCGCCTTGACCACCAGGATGGAGCCGAGCAGGTTCGTGTCGAGAAAGTGGCGGATCATCTCCTCGGTGCACTCCTCGACGGCCCCCACGAGTAGTCCACCAACCTTAAACTGTTGGGTAAAGTCGGCGGAGCTTGATCCGGGCCTCCGCCGTCGTGAACCGCCACTGTATCTCGACGCCCCGCTCGTTCCGCTCCTCCTCCCACGCCGCCACCTCCCGCTCCAATTCCTCCTTCGTCTCGATCCGCCGGACCAGGCATTGCCGGGACAGCACCGACAGCTCGATCTCGGCCATGTTCAGCCAACTCCCGTGCTTCGGCGTGTGGTGGATCTCCAGCTTCTCGGCGATCCGACGGGCCTGCTCCGGCGGGAATGCCTCGTAGAGCGAGGCCAGCTTGTGCGTGTTCAGGTTGTCCATTACCAGCACCACCTTCTCCGCCTCCTCGTGCACCTCTTCGACCAGCCAACGCACCACCTCGGCGAAGTCCACCGCCGTCCGGCGGTCGGTCACCTTCACCGCACGCCAGCCCGGCAGAGGCTCGGAGATCATGAACAGGTTGGCCGTCCCGTTGCGGGTGTATTCGTAGTCGAACCGCTCGGGCTGCCCCGGCTCGGCCGGGATCGGCCGGGATCGGCTTGATCACCTCGCCGGTCAGTTGCTTACTCGCCTCGTCCAGGCAGACCATCGGCCGCTTCTCGTCGTAGGGCCGGTGGTAGACGTCGAGCACGTCCTCCATGTTGCAGACGAACTCGGCGTTCGCCTCCGGCGGGATGCACCACTGCTCCTTGAGGTGCGGCTTCAGCTCGTCTTTCTCGGCGCCCGCCGGACCGTCTCGTCGGAGACCGTGGGGACGACCTCCAACTCGACCAGCTTGTCGGCCAGCAGTTGCATGGTCCAGGCGGCCCGCCCCTCCGGCGGTGCCGAGCAGGCCAGTGCGATGAGGCGGGCCTCGGCCCGGCCGTCGAGGGTCGGCAGGCGGCCGGGCTGGTCCTGGGCCTTCCGGACCAGGGCGGCTTCGAGCCCCAGCTCGACGGACCGCTGGCGGACCCGCTCGATGGTCGCGACGCTGACCTCGAGTGCCTCGGCGATCTCGCCATCGGGCCAGGCGGGGCCGCCTTCGGCGGCATCGGCCTTGAGCAGGATGCGGGCGTGGGTCAGCTTCTTGGCGGCGGCCTTGCCGGCGGCGGTCAGGTCGTGCAAAGCCTGACGTTCCTCGGCGGTCAGCGTGACGACGTATTTCTTCAAGTCGGGTCTCCTGTGGTGGTTATCGACACAGGAGAACCCATCCCAATGCAGTCCTCAAGTCATCAGTGGCGGACTACTAGGCTCCGCCTGGCGTCGCCCGGCTGTCGGGTCCCGGACTGGTAGGACCGTCGGACGGCCTCGGGTCGAGCCTTCGGACGGGGGAACCGATCGGCTTCCAGTCGCCACAATCTGTTTGCATGAAGCGTTCATTTGTTGGCAGGTTGTCTCCCCGACTTCCGGTCGGATGCGGGCGCGAGGAGTCGCGTCATCGTCCTCCTCTGGGAGGGCGTCAGGACGCTGTAGATCGTCGCGTCCGCCTGGCTCCTCATGTCCTGCGCCTCCAGGTCCATAGCGCGGAGCAGGTCATGGAACTCGGGATGGGCATGAGCTTCCACCGAGACGGACAAGGAAGCCATGCCAATCTTATTCATCGCCTGGTACTTGGCGGCGAGCAGGTCCCGGACCTCCTCACGCTGCGCCCGCGTCAGTTTCAGCCGTGATGACAGCACCGGGTCGAGCAAGGCCGACGGTCCCATGCGAATCCACAGGACCGCCAAGATCCGTCCCGCCTGCTCCGGGGCGAGGATGGCTTCGAAGCCGATACGTCGGCGCGGGCGTAAAGGGCGTCCGCGACTAGGTAGAAGAGTTGCCGACGCTGGGCCAAGGAGGCCCGGGACGGCGGAGGCTGGTCGTCCAGGCCGCGAACGAGCCAGGCCGCGACGATCTCCCGCGTCAGGCCGTCGAGCCTCCGCAGCAGGCCGGCCTGCTCCGACGAGAGGACCACCTGCGGCATGTCCCGCTCCTTCATGAGTTCCCGCTGCCTGGCCGGGTCGAGGTTCTCGAAGCCCTCGGGATGGACCCCCTCGACCCAGGGCGCCCCGAGGGCGAGTGCGAAGACCGACCCGCTCCGACCGAGGTCGCCGACGGTCACCCGCAAGGCTCGCGACAGCGTCTCGGCCGTCTCGGTCTCGGCCGGAGGGTCGCCAGCCCGGGCCCCCGTGCGAGACGGTTGCCGGGGCCTCGGCTTGGTCCGCGACTTCTCGTACCAGGCCCGCGCCTGCTCGGGGCCGAGGATGCCCTCCAGGGCCATCGCCTCGGCCTGGTCGAAGACGCCCTCGCGCAGTTTCTTGCCCTGGTCGGCGAGGCGGGCCTCGAGCCGGCTCGCCTGGGGGGGCGGGTCGGCATCTAGGCCACGCAACATCCAGGCCCGGACGACGTCGCGCGCCAGCGCCTCAAGCTTGCGGCAGAGTTGCACCTGCTCGTCCCGGAGGCTGAGTTCCGGGTCGGCTGCGGGGCCGGTGATCGCCCCGAACAGGGGCGAGACCTCGGCCCGGTCGACCTTCGCGGCCTCGGCCCTGATCCTGGCCTCGATCGAAGCGAGCGACTCTCGCGGGGCCGGTTGCTGGGCAAGCGACGCGGTTGCGACCGACCCCGCGAGCGCCACGACCACTGCGGCGATCCGCATCGAAGCCGCACCGCGAGCAAATCTCTCCGCCTGCCCGCCGCAAGTCGGGACGTCTGGACCTTCCCGCCGCACTCCTCCACCGACATTCTTCTCGAGCACCGTCACGATCCACCTCCTTCGAGGGTTGTTCGATCGCGCTAGTGGGTCATTTGCGTTGGGCATGGCCATAAGTCGGACTCAAGCCGCGCCGAAAGCGGGGCCGGCGTGCAGGCCCCCGAGCCGCCCAATCGGTGCCGACGCTCTCGTTGCCTCCGCCTTCGGGAC
>JAABUX010001481.1_pt1 | contig 35379 bp, 35 predicted proteins | sample 5561851 | NCBI WGS metagenome assembly JAABUX01 (sample SAMN10711883, study PRJNA513361) | rock metagenome | isolation source: Antarctica rocks | place: Antarctica: Victoria Land, Richard Nunatak red sandstone | collected 2016-01-03
TTCCTCGCCTCGGACCCCGCAAAACTCCTGATAGTCGATCAGGTGGGTGATCGTCGGATTCGGGCCGCAGATCGGGCAGTTGGGATTCTTGCGAATCTTCATCTCGCGGAACGTCACGGAATGAACCCGGTGTCAGTTCTTATTTCGAGCCCCGAGGGGGGAACTCGGAATTGTCCGGTAGTCAGATCGGATAGCCTGGTCGGACGAGTTCGGTTAGGATGCAACGGACTTAAATGAACGAATCTTTGGGGAGGTCGTCCATTGATCGACATCGACCGCAAGTCCGATCCGTACCCGCCCACGATGGGAGAGATGGCCCGCCTCGTCTTGGAGCTTAGAACGGCGGGTGAACCGATCACCCTGGCGATTAGTGGACGTGGGAAGCTCTTGATCGAGGATGATGAGTCGATCCAGCAACTCCTCGAATTTGTCGACCAGATGGAAACCGTCGCGGTGTTGCGAGAACGGATCGCACGAGTGGAACGAGGAGAGAGGGGTCTGAGCTTGGAGCAGGTTCGCGAGGAGTTTCAGCGTCGCTATAGCTACCCGATTTAACTTCGACATCCAAGCCCTGGACGACCTGGCCGAGCACCACGACCTGATCGCCGCTCATTCCCCGGAACGGGCGCAAGAATGGCAAGCGGGCATATTTGCCCAGATCGAAACCCTCGAAAAACTCCCCAAGCGATGCCCCGTTGCCTCGGAAAGCCGATCGTCGGTCGCCCCGGTTCGAGAACTCCTCTACACCTACGGCAAAAAGCGACGAGGAGTTTATCGCATTCTTTTCCGGATTGATGACAATACGATCAACGTCCTCGCAATTCGCCACAGTTCTCAAGATTTCCGAGCCATTTAGAAGCGAACGGCCACCCGATGATGATCTGCAAGGGGCTACGAGGGACAAAAAAGGGGTCACCTACCGCTCCCAACACGTTCGAATAAGATCAGCGCCAAAACCCCCCACACGGAGTTCAGCCCATGCGAGACGATGACGAGTCCTTCAACTCCGGGGCGCCGGCCTCCGCTAACATGGTCGGCCTTCTCCGCAAGCTCAAGTCGGCCGGTAAACCGATTACCCTATCGATCAACGGTCAGGGGAAACTCGAAGTGGCCGATGACGAGTCGTTTCGACTGGCTCTCGCCCTGATCGACCGGCTGGAAACGATCGAAGGGATCAAAGAAGGCGTCCGTTTCTTCGAAGAGGGGGGGAAGGGCTTCACTTGGGAACAGATCCACGAGGAGATCCAGCGGAAGTATGGCACTCCGATTTGAATACTCCGCCCGAGCCCGGATCGAACTGATCGGAGTGGTCCACCGGATCGCCGAGCGGTCGCCGGAACGGGCCGTTCGATGGTCCGAGGGGTTGAACGCCAGGCTCGAAACCCTCAACAAATTCCCGAGACGCTGCCCGGTGGCCGCCGAGTTTCCATCGGCGGCCAACCCCGTCCGCGAATTGACTTATGGAAAGCGGTCACCGAACGTTTATCGGATCTTCTTCCAAATCGAAGGCGATGTTGTCTTCATCGTCTCAATCCGCAACAGTTTGCAAAATTCCGAAGGGTTCGAGGCATGATCCCGATGACTCGACCGAACCGAGCCTTTGGTCGGTTGATGGTTCGGATTGGGACGGGATCGTTCAAGTTCCCCCATTTGTCGAAACCTGTTAAAATCTTTCATTGCAATCCGCCAAGCCCCGGTTCCCCGAGAGAGACGCCGTGCCGATGGCCACGAAGCGCGATTATTATGAAGTCCTCGGCTTGAAGAAAGACGCCGGGGCCGATGACGTCAAGAAGGCTTATCGGCAGATGGCCTTGAAGAACCACCCGGACCGCAATCCGGGCGATGCTGACGCTGAAGGGCGATTCAAGGAAGCGGCCGAGGCTTACGAGATCCTTTCCGACCAGGGGAAGCGGCAGCGGTACGACCGCTATGGCCATGCCGGGGTCGAAGGCGCGGCGCACCACGACTTCAAGAATGCCGATGACATCATGTCGGCGTTCGGCGACATCTTCGGCGGCGGGATCTTCGGCGATCTGTTCCAGCAGCGGAAGCGCGGCCCTCGGGCCGGGCAAGACTTGCTGATGAAGCTCGACATCGAGCTGCTCGAAGCCGCCCGGGGCACGACCAAGGTCGTCGACGTCAACCGCCAGGAACCGTGCGTCGAGTGCAACGGCTCGGGCGCCCGCAAGGGGACCGTGGCCACCACCTGCAACTACTGTGGCGGCCAGGGGCAAGTCGTCCAGTCCCGAGGCTTCTTCCAGGTCGCGACCACCTGCCCGGCCTGCGGCGGCGACGGCGTCCGGATCAACGACCCCTGCCCCAACTGCAAGGGGCAAGGGCGGACCCCGACCGTGGCCCACATCAAGATCGACGTCCCGCCCGGCGTCGAGACCGGGATGTGGCTTCAATTGAGAAACCAAGGGGAAGCGGGCGACCCGGGTGCCCCCCGAGGGAACCTCCGGGTCCAGATCCAGGTCAAGAAGCACCCATTCTTCGAGCGGGTCCGCAACGACCTGGTCTGCCAGGTCCCGATCAGCTTCCCGCAAGCCGCCTTGGGCGGCGAGATCCAGGTCCCGACCCTCGACGGCCCCGACCGCTTGATGGTCCCCAAGGGGACGCAGTCGGGCGACGTCCTCAAACTCAAAGGCCGGGGGATGCCCGACATCAACGGCCGAGGCCGAGGCGACGAGCTGGTCGAGGTCCACGTTGAGACCCCCCGGCACCTGACCGCTCGCCAGGAAGAACTGCTCCGGGAACTCGCCGAGATCGAACACCGAGACGTCAGCCCGAAGCGGAAAAGTTTCTTCGACAAGCTCAAAGATTACTTCACCGAGGACGAGGTTCCCGCCGATTCCGACCCGGCGTGATGACCCGGCTTTCGGTCGGCCTTCCGGTTGCATTAACTTTGATCCCACCCCACCCGAGTCAACCTCAAGGACCATGAGCGACACCATGAACGACCCGGCCCAAACGACCGAAGACCCCATGACCGGCACCGAGGACTTGTCGCAGGTCATCAAGCAGCGCGACGAGTACCTCGACCAGCTCACCCGGACCCGCGCCGAGTTCGCCAACTACCAGAAGCGAGCCAAGGCCCAGGCCGACCTTGACCGGGTCTACCTGGTCCAGCCGATCGCCCTGGACATCCTCAACGTCCTGGATAACTACGACCGGGCGATCGAGTCGGCCCGCAAAGGGGGCGCGACGGCGATCGCCGATGGCCTGGTGATGGTCGAGAAGCAATTCATCGCCGCCCTGGCCAAGCACGGCGTCGAGCCGATCCCGGCGCTGGGCCAACCGTTCGACGCCAACCTCCACGAGGCGATCTCGCAGCAGCCCAGCCCCGATCACCCCGAGGGGACCGTCGTGGCCGAGTACGCCAAAGGCTACAAGCTCAAAGACCGGCTGATCCGACCCGCCAAGGTGGCCGTCTCGATCGCCCCTTGAGCCCTCTTCCGAAAGTAGACCGATGCCGACCTATGACTACATCTGCGACGCTTGCCAGCACGAGTTCGAGGCGTTCGAATCGATGAAGGCCGACGCCCAGACCGTTTGCCCGACCTGCCACGAGCCGAAACTGCGCCGGAAGATCGGCGGAGGGGCGGCGATCATCTTCAAGGGGTCGGGATTCTACCAGACCGACTACCGGAGCGAGTCGTACAAGAAGGGAGCGGCGGCGGAAAAGTCTTCGAACGAGGCCGCGAGCAAACCCGCCGAGTCGAGTTCAACGCCCGCCCCCGCTCCCGCCGCCCCCAAGACGGAGTCGAAGCCTTCGGGGGGAGGGTCATGATCCGGGTCAAGTGCCCGATCTGCTCGAAGTCGTTCGAGATCGCCAAGCTCGACGACCTCCCGAGCTTCCCGTTCTGCACCGACCGATGCCGGATACTTGACCTCGGCCGATGGATCGACGGCGCCTACGCCATCCCCGACCAAGCTCAGCCGGGGACGGCGGGGACCTCGGACGTCGAGGACGAAGACGACGATTAAACCTGGCCGAGCCGGTCGCTCGCCAGCTTGAGCAGGCCGCTCACCGGCAAGCCGTGCGGGCAAGCGGCGTCGGCTTGCTCGTCGAGGTGGGCGACGGCCCGGTCGTCGGTCGCCAAGGCGGCGTAGAGCGAGCGGGCTTCGGTCCGCTTGCCGTAGGCGTCGTGGTAGCGGAGGTAGCGGAGGATCGTCGAGACCGGGACCCCTCCGGCGGCACCTTGGCAGAGGTGGCCGCACCCCTGGCAATACTGGTGGACGGTCTTGAGGCGGTGTTCTTCGAGCAGCCGGGCTTCCTTGGCCGAGATCGGGGCGGTGGCGGCGCCCATGTTCTCGCGGAGTTGGTCGAAGTTGGTCATCTCGCTGACGACGGTGTGAATTCGCTCGTCGCCGTAGACCGCTTGGATCGCGGCCTGGTGGACCTTGAAGCCCTTATCCATGAGGCCGTTCATCCGCTTGTCTTTTTCGCCGGCTTTGAACTCCGAGGCGCCGCCTTGGGTCTTCATGGCGACGATCCCGATGTTCGCCTTCGACGCCTTGTCGACGGCCCGCCGGAGCTTGTCGCCGTCCATCGTCCGGAAGTTGAACTGGATCATCATCTGGTCGACCCAACCGGCCTCGGCGGCGGCTTCGACGATCTCGGGCAGCATCTCGTCGTGGCACGAGAAGCCCGCGAAGCGGATCTTGCCCGACTTCTTCAAGGCGTCGTAAGCCTTGATGATCTCGGGGTCGCGGAAGACGTCGATGTCTTTCCCCTCGACCCCGTGCATGTAGTAGCAGTCGACGTAGCTGGTCTTGAGCCGCTCAAGGCTTTGATCAAGGTGGGTGGCGAACGTCTTGGCCCGCGCCGAGCCTTTGACCCGCGAGTAGGAATTGTTCTTGGTGACGAGGTAGACGTCTTTTCGCTTCCCGGTCCGCTCCAGGACGGTCCCGAGGGTCTTCTCGGCGTTGCCCCGCTCGTAGGCTTCCGACGTGTCGATGTAGCGGACGCCCGCCGCGATCGCCCTTTGCACGAAGCTCTCGGCGACGTCCCAGCTCGTGCCCATCCCGAGCCGGGTGACCTTCTCGCCCGTCTTGCCGAGCGTGACCAAGGGGACCGGGGGCTTGGCCGGGTCGGCCCAGGCCGGACCCGCCGCGAAGGCCAGCGAGCCCGCCGCCGCGGTGGTCTTGAGGAACTGTCGCCGATCGGTTTCGTGCAGATCCACCATCGAACCCCAACCTTTCCGCAGAGGAGCTTGATCCGCCGCCGGGGCCTGTGCCGGGGGCGAAATCAATCGGGACTTCTCCCAAGATCATTGATGATCCACGCGAGCGGGCCAAGCCTTTTTTCTCCCGAGGCCCGAAATTGGTCGAAAAGCGACGGATTCCCCGACCGGCCAATCCGAGATCGGGCCGGGATTGGTTCGACCCCTTGCCGCCGCTTGGCCTCGACGTTTATGGTGGACCGCGATCAACCCAGACCCGAGACCGGCCCGTTTCCTGGAGGTGGCTAGTGGTTCGCTCGCCCCGTCCGATCATCCTCCTGTTGGCGCTGTTCAGCCCGACTCTCGCCGACGACTTCCCCCGCGACCTCGTCGATTGGACCGCCCGACCGGGCAACCCGATCTTCACCGGCTCGAATCTGGAGCGGGGGTGGGACCGGAAGATCCGCGAGCGAGGCTGGATCTCCGTCGAGGACGGCGTGTACCACCTCTGGTACACCGGCTACAACGACGCCCGATCGCCGAACCGGAGCCTGGGTTACGCCCAGTCGGTCGACGGGCTCTCCTGGATCAAATATCCGTCGAACCCGATCGTCGACTCGTCGTGGGTCGAGGATATGTGCGTCGTCAAACAAGGCGACACTTATTTCATGTTCGCCGAGGGGGAGCGCGACATCGCGCACCTCCTGACCTCGACCGACCGGGTCCGCTGGAAGGAGCGGGGGCCGCTCGACATCCGCCTCAAGAGCGGCGAGCCGATCCCACCGGGGCCGAGGGGGACGCCCGCCGTGTTCGTCAAGGCGGGAGTCTGGAACCTATTCTACGAGCGGGGCGACCGGGGGGTCTACCTCGCCACGGCCCGAGACCCCGTCGCGGGGCCTTGGACCAACGTCCAGGACGAGCCGGTCCTGGCGATGGGGCCGGACGACTACGACAAGTTCGCCGTGGCGTTCGACCAGGTCTTCGAACGCGATGGGGTCTACTATGCCTACTACCACGCCAACTCGCACAACCCCTGGCAGAAGGACTGGACGACCAACATCGCCCGGTCCTCCGACCTGATCCATTGGGAAAAGTACGCCAAGAACCCGCTCGTCCGCGACGACTCGTCGAGCAGCGTGGTGATCTTCCCTCCGGGGTCGAAGTCGCCCCGGCTTTACACGATGCACCCCGAGGTCCGGGTCTTCGAGTCGTCGAAGTGACTCCGGGTCAATCCTTGATCTCGAAGATCGCCTCGACCTCGGTGGCGATCCCGCCCGGGAGCGCGGCGACCCCGAACGCGCTCCGGGCCGCCTTGCCCGACTCGCCGAAGACCTCGACCATCAGGTCGGAGAAGCCGTTGATGACCTTGGGGTGGTCGGCGAAGTCGGGGGCGCTGTTGACCAGCCCCAAGACCTTGATAAGCCGGACGACTCGGTCCAAGCTCCCGAGATTCGCCCGGACCGTCGCCAGGAGCGCCAGGCCGGTCTGACGTGCGGCGTCTCGACCCCCCTCCAGCCCCAAGCCGGCGCCGACCTTGCCCAAAAGTAATGTCCCATCGGGGAGGAGCGGCCCATGCCCCGAGATGTAGAGCAGGTTCCCGTACCGGACCGCCGGCAAGTACGTCCCCATCGGCTTGGGGGCGGGGGGCAAGACGAGGTTCAACTCGGTCAATCGGGCTTCGGCTCCCATCGTCGCTGTTCCTCCCAGGCTCATCGATTGCGGTCAAAGCGGAAACGCTACACCATCCCCCGACCGAATGCAACCAGAGCTATCACGGACTCGATTGCCCGGTCGGCTCGCGTTACAATGACTCCCTCCCGGCTGATCATCGGTCGCCTTGAGGTCCTCGCGATGAACTGGCAAAAAGCGGATCGAGCCGCCGTACTGGTGGCCGCGGCAACCCAGGTGGCCACAGTCTTCGTCGCGATGGCCGTTCCCAATCAACCACCGGTCCACTTCTCCTGCAACGACGACGCACTTCATTATCTGTTCGCGTTGAGCTTCTGGTATTTTCTGATTCGTTATTCGTGGAAGGCCCTGAAAGCCCTCAATAACCGGATGGAACGGTTTCTGGCCACCCGAAGTTCTCGATCGACCAGGACCTCCAAACCCCTCGCACCTCCGAAAAGTTTTTGATCATGAGCCGACCGCCTCGAACCATAAGAGTCGCCCTGGTCCAGATGCACTGCTCGCCCGATCCGGATATCAACGTCGACCGGGCCTGTGAATTACTGGCCGAGGCGGGTCGCCGGGGGGCTCAGGTCGCATGCTTGCCCGAGTTGTTCCGGTCTCAGTATTTTTGCCAAACCGAGGATCACCGCTTTTTCGACTTGGCCGAACCGATCCCCGGACCGACCTCGAACCGACTGGCCGAGGTCGCCAAGGCAACCGGGATGACCATCCTCGGGTCGTTGTTCGAACGGCGGGCGGCCGGCATCTACCACAACACTTCGATCATCCTCGACCGCGCGGGCGAGATCGTCGGCAAGTATCGGAAGATGCACATCCCCGACGATCCGCTCTACTACGAGAAGTTTTATTTCACCCCCGGCGACCTCGGCTTCCAAGCCACCCCGACCGAGCACGCCAACGTCGGGAGCCTGGTCTGCTGGGACCAGTGGTACCCCGAGGCCGCCCGCTTGACCGCCCTCCGAGGCGCCGAGATCCTTTTCTACCCGACCGCGATCGGCTGGCACCCCGCCGAGAAGGACGAGTTCGGCCCCGCGCAGGCCGACGCCTGGCACACCATGCAGCGCTCCCATGCCATCAGCAACGGCGTGTTCGTCATGGCCGCCAACCGGATCGGCCACGAGGGGCCGAGCGACGGCGGGATCGAATTCTGGGGCGGCTCGTTCGCCGCCGACCCCTACGGCCGGTTGATCGCCCGAGCCTCGCATGACGTCGAAGAAATCCTGATCGTCGACTGCGACCTGTCCCTGATCGAGACCACCCGCCGGCATTGGCCCTTCCTCCGCGACCGCCGGATCGACGCCTACGGCCCGATCGTCCAAAGGTTCGCCGACTAAAGCCAAAGATTGAGCCACGGATGGAACACGGATGAAACACGGATCAGAAAGATTTTATCAAATTGCCTTATCCGTGTTTCATCCGTGTTCCATCCGTGGCTCAGTCCCCTCGCCTTTGATTTGGACGACCGACGATGATTCAACCCGAGACAACTCCCGCCGCGCTCGGCTACCGGATGCCCGCCGAGTGGGAGCCGCACGCCGCCACCTGGATCGCCTGGCCGCACAACCGAGAAGACTGGCCCGGCAGGTTCGGGCCGATCCCCTGGGTCTTCGCCGAGGTCGTCCGTTACCTGAGCCGGGTCGAGCGGGTCGAAATCCTGGTCAACGGGTCGAAGCAAGAACATCAAGCCGCCGACATGCTCGACCGGCTGGGGGTGGACCTCGGCCAGGTGGGTTTCCACCGGGTCAAGACCGACCGGGTCTGGACCCGGGATTCGGGGCCGTCGTTCGTCGTCAAGCCGAGCGACCCCGCCGACCCCACCGGCCTGGCTTTGATCCACTGGAAGTTCAACGCCTGGGCCAAGTACGACAATTTCACCCGAGATCGCCACGTCCCCCGGGCGATCGGCAAGATCCTGGTCCACGACCGATTCACCCCTCGGGTCGACCTCGGTGATGGGGCCAAACCGATCCGAGTCGTCCTCGAAGGCGGGTCGATCGACGTCAACGGCCGAGGGACGGTCTTGACCACCGAGGAATGCCTGCTCGGCGACGTCCAGGCCCGGAACCCCAAACTGTCGCGCGAGCAGGTCGAGCAAGTCTTGGCCGACAACTTGGGAGCCTCGAACGTCGTCTGGCTCGACAAGGGGATCGACGGCGACGACACCCACGGCCACGTCGACGACCTGGCCCGGTTCGTCGACGCATCCACGATCGCCACCGTCGTCGAACCGAACCCCGATGACGCCAACCATCGGCCGCTGCTGGACAATCTGGGCCGCCTCCAGGACGCCCGCGACCAGGACGGCCAACCGTTCCGAGTCGTCGAGTTGCCGATGCCCCGCCCCGTCGTCTTCGAAGGCCGGCGCCTCCCCGCGAGCTACGCCAACTTCTATGTCGCCAACGAACTGGTCCTGGTCCCCACCTTCAACGACCCGGCCGACCGGGTCGCGCTCGACACCCTCGCCGGCCTGTTCCCGGACCGAGACATCGTCGGCATCCACTCGGGCGACCTGGTCTGGGGCCTGGGGACGCTCCACTGCATGACCCAGCAGCAGCCCGCCCACGGTTCGATCCCCCCCGAGGCGGTCGATTGAGCGGGCGATCCTCTGCTAGTCGGCCAGTCGGCCAGACGACTCGACGACTTGAAACAATTTTCGGGTCGTCGGAGATTTTCAACAAAACCTTCAAGGCCCGATCATCCGGCGATCCGAGCCGGCGCGAGCAATCTTGTGCGAGCCCAGGCCGCCCGTCTGCCTCGACGGGACTGATCGTTTCGCCAAGGCGCGATCGTCGAAAGCCGGTTTGGTCCCCGAAAAGCCGGTATCTCAGCCAGATCCGGCGATCGACCCGAACCGCCCGGGGGGTGGGCGTGTCCAAGCGGAGTCGCCAGATTCGAGGCGATCGATGTCCGCGGCACGCCGGATGCTTTTGTGAGGCGGCACCCCTCCGGCACTTCAGCCCTTGAACTTCGGCTTTTCGATCATCGGGCGTTCATTTCCCCGCGGACAGGAGGTTGTCATGTTCTTCAGCGTCGCTAGCCCGGACTGGAAGCCCGGACAGCCGTTGGCCCCGTCGGGCGCCTTGCTGTTTCGGACCTGGGCGGAAGCCGAGTCGTTCGCCCCCGATGCGTCGGTCGTGGCGGTTTCGGTGTGCTACAACGCGAGCACCCGCGCGGTGTCGGCTCGAGGGTTGGGGGCGTCGTCGGTCGGGCGATGGTCTTCGAGGGCGGTGAGCAACAGCCTCGGCGGGATCACCGTGTTCGGCCCGATCCCCGCCGCCTTGGTCGGCTCGGCGGCCCATGTCGTCGAGGCCGCCGGGAACGAGGCCGACCTGAACCTCAACGACTTCCACGGTTGGGATTCGCTGACGATGGCCTTGCTGGCCTGACGCGACCGAGGCGTGGTTTCCGACTGGTTGACGTGGTTGATGGTCGCCGAGGTCCGGCGATCGTCCTCAAATCGAAGGAGCGCATCGGTGATGAATTCGCCCAAACGTCGGTCGAAGGTCCTCTTGGCGGGTGGTCTGGTGGCGGCCTGGAGTTGCTTGGCGATGGCCCAGCAGGGGCAGGTTGGCCAGGGGATCGACAACGCCGGTCGGGCCGTGAAGCGTGGGTTCCAGTCGGCGGGCGCGGCGGTCCAAGGGGGATTCATCAAGACCCGGACTTCCGTGCACAACATGGAGGTGGTGTCTCGGGTCTACAGCCGGCTCCACTGGGACAAGGCCCTGACGACCTCGAACCTGGAGCTCGAAGTCAACAACGGCGGGATCGCCACCCTGACCGGCGTGGTCCCCGACATCGCCGCCAAAAACAAGGCGCTGGCGTTGACCTCGGAGACTGTGGGCGTCCTCCAGGTGGTCGACCAGGTGGTCGTCACACCCCCCATCCCTCCAATCCGCTCGGGTGCCGCGCCCATCGTCCCGGGGACCCCGCCCACGGTGATCGCGCCGACGGCCGAAACTCCGCTATAACTCTTTGAGCCACGGATCAAACACGGATCAAACACGGATGGGAGGTCTCAAATGAGACTTGTCCGTGACCAATCCGTGTTCCATCCGTGGCTAAAAAACCGACCGAAGCAGGAGGTCGGCCACCCCGACGGCGAGCAACCCCAGGCTGATCGCGATGTTCACCTGGAAGAACGCGACGTTGACCTTCGATAAGTTGTCGGGTTTGACCAGGGCATGCTCGTAGACCAGGAGGGCGGCGACCGCGACGACGCCGACGAAGTAGACCCGGCCCATCGGGTAAATCCAGCCCAACGCGAGCAGGGCGGCGACCGTCAAGGCGTGGCTGAGGCCGGCCAGTCGGAGCGCCTCGCGGACTCCGAGCCGGCTCGGGATGCTCCTGAGGTTTTGCTTCCGGTCAAAATCCACATCCTGGCAGGCGTAGATCACGTCGAACCCGCCCACCCAGAACAACACCGCCAGCCCGAGGATCACCGGCGGCCAGGCCAGGCCGCCCCGCAGCGCGATCCAGGCCGCCAGCGGCGCGAATCCCAGGGCCAAGCCGAGCCAGTAGTGCGCCCAGGGGGTGAACCGCTTGGCGTACGAATACCCCAGGAGCCAGGCCAGGACCGGCCCCGACAGGATCAAGGGCCAAAGGTTCGGCCGGAACAAGAGCGTCGAGGCGACGAAGATCGCGGCGGAACCGGCGGTAAACAGCGCGACCGAACCGACCGAGAGCTTGCCGCTGGGCAGGTGCCGCATGGCCGTCCGGGGGTTGGCGGCGTCGAAGTCGCGGTCGACCAGGCGGTTGAACGCCATCGCCGCCGACCTCGCCGCCGCCATGCAGAGCAGGATGCCCAACCAGTCGCGCCATCGCCCTCGCCAACCTTGGGGGGACCAGGCCGCGAGCGCCGCTCCCAGGAGGGCGAACGGCAAGGCGAACAAGGTATGACTGAACTTGATCATCCCCAAGAGTTCGCGGATCAGCCCGAGGGGAGTCGAGGATGCTCGCGCCTGCGCTTCGGTTCGCATGACTCTTCCCCTTGACGAGTGTCGAAACTTGAATGAGTGCGGTCGGACAATCGAAGGTCAGGAAGGGTCGGAACCCCAACGCTTCATGAGGTCAACTTCGACCCCCAACTGGTCGCAGATCCGCGCGACGACGAAGTCGACCAGGTGGTTGAGCGACTTCGGCCGGTGGTACCAGCCCGGCATCGCGGGCAAGACGATCGCCCCGGCCCGGGTGATCGCCGCCATGTTTTCCAGGTGAATCAGGCTGAGCGGCGTTTCCCTCGGGACGACGATCAGCTTCCGGCGTTCCTTCAAGTGGACGTCGGCCGCGCGGGTGATCAGGTTCCCGGTGATCCCATGCGCGATCGACGCCAGGGTGCTCATGCTGCAAGGCGCGACGACCATCCCCGCCGTCCGGAACGACCCCGAGGCGATCCCGGCGTTGAAGTCGTTCTGGTGGTGATAGGTCAACGAACCGGCCCCCAGATCCCCGAACGGCGAGGGGTCGAACCGGTTCAAGGCGACGGTGATCCCCATCTCCTCGCGGAGCACCTGCGCCCCGCTGGTGCTGATCGTCAGGTGGATATTCCGCCCGGCCCGACAGAGCACCTGGAGCAGTCGGACCGAATAGGGGGCGCCGCTGGCCCCCGACATGGCCAGGACGAGCGGGAGGTCGGCGGCGATCATCTCGGGGCCTTCGCCGGCTTGACCCCGACGTACAAGGTGGCGACCCCGAACGTGAGCGGATATTGCCGCAATTCGGTCAGCCCGCGCGACCCGAGGAGCTCGAGCATGTCCCGGCCGTCGGGGAACTCGAGCACGCTCGCGGGCAGGTAGCTGTAGGCGCTGTAGGAGTTGGGCGCCAGGGTTTGGCCGACCTTGGGCAACACGTTTCGGAAGAAGCCGAGGTAGAGCCGGCCGAGGATCGCCCCCCGAGGTCGGGAGAATTCGAGGATGGCCACCTTGCCGCCGGGCCGGGCGACCCGGATCATCTCGTCGATCCCCTGGGCGGTATCGGCGACGTTGCGGAGGCCGAACGCGACGGTGACGACGCCGAACGTGTCGTCGGGCATCGGCAACCGCTGGGTGTCGCCCTCGACCAGGATCACCGAACCGTCGGCGCGGGCCTTCCGGAGCTTGTCGCCGCCCAGGACGAGCATCTCGCGGCAAAAGTCGGAACCGACGACCGGCGACCGCCCCCCCCCGGCCCGGAAATATTCGAGGGCCAGGTCCGCCGTCCCGGTGCAGCAGTCGAGCACGGGGACGCCCGGCTCGGGCGGGACGGTCCGGGTGGTGAACTTGCGCCAGCCTTTGTCGATGTTCAGGCTGAGCAGGTGGTTGAGCAGGTCGTAGCGGCCGGCGATCGACGCGAACATCGACCGAACCCTAGCCCCCGACTTGTCGACCGGGGGGGAAGTCGCGGCGGGTTCGGGCTGGTCGACGGCCATCATGCGAAAAAGTCCTGCTCGGGAGGCGACCTCGATCTTGCGATGATCTTTCCAGTGTATCCGTATCCGACCCGATTTGAACGTCCAACAACGTCGGGGCTTGGAGTGACTTGGACGGATCAGTCGGCTTGGTGGTGACTTTACGCCTTCCCCGCCTAATTTAAGGGGGATCGTCCCGCTAATTTCGAAGAGAGCGTTTCCAGACAGGCTGGGTTGAATCATGGGCTACCGGACCTTGGCCGCTTGCGTGAACGATCTCGAACGGACCAAGCGGCTGGTCGCGATCGACGACGAGGTCGACCCGAACCTCGAAGCCGCCGCGATCCAGCGGAGGGTCTACCAGGCCGGAGGGCCGGCCGTCCTGTTCCGGCGGGTCAAGGGGACGAAGTTCCCGATGGTCGGCAACCTCTACGGGACCAAGGAGCGGACCCACTACCTGTTCCGCGACACCCTCGAAGCCGTCCGACACCTCGTCGAGCTCAAGGTCAAGCCCCCGGCCGCGCTCGCCCGCCCCTGGCGATATCGCGACGTCCCATTGACGGCGCTCCACCTGTTGCCCAAACGGGTCGGGCGAGGTCCGATCCTCCAGAACCAGACGACATTGTCGGAACTCCCCCAGCTCCGGTCGTGGCCCGACGACGGCGGGGCGTTCGTCACCTTGCCGCAGGTCTACAGCGAAGACCCCGCCAGCCCCGGCCTGGCCAGGTCGAACCTGGGGATGTACCGGGTCCAGTTCTCGGGCAACGATTACATGCCCGACCGCGAGGTCGGCATCCACTACCAGATCCACCGGGGGATCGGCGTCCACCAGGCGTCGGCGATCGGGCGCGGCGAACCGCTCAGGGCGAGCGTGTTCGTCGGCGGACCCCCCAGCCTGGCCGTCGCCGCCGTGATGCCCCTGCCCGAAGGGCTCCCCGAGCTTGCCTTCGCCGGGGCCTTGGGCGGGCACCGCTTGGCGATGACTAGAGACCCGCTCGGCGGCTTGCCGATCCCCGCCGAGGCCGACTTCGCCATCGTCGGTACCATCGACCCCGACCGGCGCAAGCCCGAGGGGCCTTTTGGCGATCATTTGGGCTATTACAGCCTGACCCACGACTTCCCCGTCCTCAAAGTCGATCGGGTCTACCATCGCCCCGGCGCGATCTGGCCGTTCACCTCGGTCGGCCGCCCCCCCCAGGAAGATACCTCGTTCGGAGAGCTGATCCACGAGCTGACCGGCCCGCTCGTCCCGACCGTCTTGCCCGGAGTCCACGCCGTCCACGCGGTCGATGCCGCCGGCGTCCACCCGCTCCTCCTGGCGATCGCAAGCGAGCGTTACGTCCCTTACGCCTCGGTCCGTCGTCCTCAGGAGCTTCTCACCTCGGCCAACGCGATCCTCGGCCAGGGGCAAATGTCGCTCGCCAAGTACCTCTGGATCGTCGCCAAGGAGGACGACCCCGACCTCGACATCCACGACATCCCCCGCTTCTTCCGCCATGTCCTCGAACGGGTCGACTGGACGACCGACCTCCATTTCCAGACCCGGACGACGATCGACACCCTGGATTACTCGGGCCACGGGTTCAACCAAGGGTCGAAGGTCGTGGTCGCCGCCGCCGGCCCGCCCCGGCGCAAGCTCGGCACCGACTTCCACCCGGGTTCGTCGCGCTTCGCCGAGGGGTTCCACTCCCCCAAAGTGGCCATCCCAGGGATTCTGATGATCCAAGGGCCGAGATATTCGCGCGACGACTCGGGGCAGGACGCGAACTTCTCCAGATTTTGCCGGTCGATCGACCCTCGGGGCGACGCCCTCGCCGGTTTTCCGCTGGTCGTCGTGGTCGACGACAGCGACTTCGCCGCCCGGACCCCGCGCAACTTCTTGTGGACCACCTTCACCCGGTCGAACCCCGCCGCCGACATCGACGGTGTGGCGAGCTTTTGCCACCAGAAGCACTGGGGCTGCGAGGGGTCGCTGGTGATCGACGCCCGGGTCAAGCCGAACCACGCACCACCGTTGATTGACGACCCCGAGATCGAGCGCAAGGTCGACGCCTGGGCGGCCCCGGGTCGGCCATTGCATGGGATCTATTGAGGTTGCGGTTGTCTCCTTCGAGCGGATGCGGTATCGTCCGCCGCGCCCGGAACGTCTCGGTCGCTCCATCGACCGAGGACGCCCCGTCGCGGCTTGGAAGGTCCGTCCGAAGGAGGGACGCCGATGATCCGTCCACGACTTCGTGGCCGATGTTTGAAGTGCGGATTGCTCGCCTCGCCCGTCCTGGTCTGGGCCTTGATCCTCGTCCTCACGCCGACGGGTTGGGTCAAGGACCGGCTGGTCGCCCGGCTCGAAGCCGAGACGGGCCGCTCGGTCCGGATCGGCTCGGTCCACCTGGGGATCTTCGGCAACCTCAAGATCGACGACCTCAGCTTCGCCGAGCGGCAGACCCCGGCCGACCCTTGGCTCCGGGTCGACGAAACACGGATCGACGTCCACCTCGGCCAGATGCTCCTCGGTCGTTGCGAACCGAGCGACGTGATGGTCGACGGCGCCTCGCTCCGGGTCTGGAGGCGAGGCGACGGCCGCTTCGAGTTCGGCGACCTCGCCAGGCCCAGCCCCTCGGTCGTCCCCGGCGGCGTCTCCGCCCTTCCGACCCCGAACTTGATCCCCGCCGTCAACATCCACGTCAGCAGCGCCAAGGTCCGGTTCGTCGACGACCCCAACCAGTTCCGGGCCGACCTGACCGACATCACCGCCCGAGGCTCGTACAAGCCCTTGGCGGTCAAGGTCGACGACCTCCGAGGGCAGGTCAACGGCGGCTCGCTCGCGATGGCCGCGCAGCTCGTCCGAGACCCGTCGAGCCCCCGGTTCTCCGCCGAGGTCCAGGGGAAGTCGATCCACCTCGACCACGGGCTTGAGCTGGTGGAGATGTTCGTCCCGCTCGTGGCCCGGTCCGACGACCGGATCGGCGGGACGCTCAACGTCCGCCTGGCGCTCCGGGGTCAAGGGGTGTCTTGCCCCGAGATCCGCAAAAACTTGACCGGCCACGGCTCGATCTTGCTCGACCCGATCGACCTCGACGGCTCGAAGATCCTGTCCGAGTTGCGGACCCTGGGCGATTGGCCGAAGACCGACCACGTCGGCGCGGTGTCGTCGAACTTCAAGGTGGACCGAGGCCGGGTCAGCACCGAGGACCTGACCATCCGGGCCTCGAAGATCCCGCTCGTCGTCGCCGGCTGGACCGACTTCGACGGCCGGTTCGACTACGAGACGAGGGTCGACCGGATGATCGCGGGCCTCCCCCGCGAGGCGAAGTCGCTGCTCGGCGAGCTGAAGATCAACCTCGACGAGCTGACCGGACTTCGGATCGAAGGAACCAAGGATCAGGTCCAAATCAGCCTCAACGGTCGCCCCCTTTCGACCGACCCCAACCAATCCAGTGGCGAGCGGACCCGGCTCCGAGAAACCGCCCGCAAGCTCCACGACCGCTTCTTTCGCTGAGGAGCCGGATAGACGATTGCGTATCAAATAACCACAAATCATTAAAAAAATACTTTGCGATTCAAAATAAGTTCTTCCGAAAACCGTGCGATAGCCTCGAAGCGATGGATTGGCCTCCGATCGAGCGAAACCAAGGGACCGATGATGAGCCGAGCGCGGAGCCGAAGTCGCCGAGGTCGAAAGCCGGCCGTGATCCTGCTCGCCGCCGGCCTGTTCTGCGGCCTGGAGGGCGGTTGCGGGAGCACCCGGACCACCGGGACCCCCCGGACCGGGACCGAACAGTTGCTCCTGACCAACGCCTGGGACAAGGCGTTGAAGCGGGTCGACTTCCGCGCCCTGACCGGAGTCCCCGTGTTCCTCGACACCAGCAACGCCACGGCGATCGACCAGGGGTGGGTCGTGTCCAGCCTCCGCGAGGCGATGCTGACGCAAGGCGTCCTGCTCCGCGAGAAGCGAGAGAATGCGCAATATGTCGTCGAGGCCCGGATCGGGGCGTATGGGACCGACGACGACGACTTCCTGGTCGGGATCAAGCAGACCACGATCCCCGCGACCCTCACCGGAATCCCCACCGGGACCATCCCCGAACTCCCCCTGATCAAACGAAGCCGCCAGCAGGCCGTGGCCAAGCTCGCCTTGTTCGCCACCGACCGCGCGACCGGCCAACTGGTCTGGAGCTCGGGGACGATGCTCGACAAGGCCGACAACAAGGACGTCTATGTCGGAGGGTTCGGCCCGATCAACTCGGGGTCGATCCGGGACGGGACCGAGGTGGCCGGGATCAAGATCCCCCCCCTCTCCGGCGACGCTTCCACCTCGGACGACAACCCGACGACCAACGCGACCGGCAATCGCAAGAGTCGGAAACGGAACAAATCGCAACCTTACAACCCTCCGGCGCTCCAAACCCCGTCGAACCTCTCCGACCTCGAATCGTTCCAACCCTGAGCCAATCTTCGACGAAGCCTCGACTTTCCCGGCCCGCGGCCAAGACGGAATGGTCGGAAGCCTTGAATTACGAAACGAACCCAATTTCGCCATAAACCTCTTTGGTTTAATAACTTAAGTGCAAAATTGAACCAAATGTTCAGTTAGATGCATCGAGGTTGGTCGCCACCGGATGCTTGTTTGCCGCGAACCTCCGGGGACAACTTCGGGAAATCACCGGGAGATTTATCCGGGTTTTTTCGAAAGCCGCCGGATTTTCGATCATGTCGGGCTCACCAGGGTGAATCAGTCCTTCAAGATGAGGAGGCTGGACTTCAAGTCTGGGTGGCAGGGGTCGGCTTGCTGTTCGATGCGGGAACATCGCCCCAGCTTGAAGAATTGATCCAACCTAAGCTGGAGTCGTTGAGGCGACTGGTTCCCGGCCTCCGGGTCGGGTATAACCGGGTCGGCCGGGAATGCGTCGATCCTTGGTGTCGGCGGCCATGCTGGATCTTCGAGGATGACCATGATCGATCCCATCAACCTGAGCGACTTCATCCGCGACGTCCCCGACTTCCCCAAGCCAGGCATCCTGTTCAAGGACATCACGCCGCTCCTGGCCAGCCCCGAAGCGTTCGGGGCGACGATCGACGCCTTGGCCGAGCGGTTCGAGGGGGAAGCGATCGACGTCATCGCCGCCGCCGAGGCTCGCGGCTTTTTCTTCGGGCCAAGCCTGGCTCAGAGGCTCGGCGTCGGGTTCGTCCCGATCCGCAAGCCGGGCAAGTTGCCGTACCACAAGATCGGGATCGAATACGCCTTGGAGTATGGAAACGACCGGCTCGAAATCCACAGCGACGCCTTCGCCGGGGGGCGGCGGGTCTTGCTCCTCGATGATGTGCTCGCCACCGGCGGGACGATGGCGGCCTGCCGCGACCTGGTCCGACAAGCCGGCGCCGAGGTGGTCGCCTTCGCCTTCGTCATCGAGCTGGCGTTCCTCGAAGGCCGGGCCAAGCTGATGCCCGGCGAGGTGTTCAGCGTCTTGACTTACTGATTCGAGAAGACGAATTGAGCCACGGATGGAACACGGATGGGAAACAGAAAGAAAATCCGATCCGTGTTCCATCCGTGGCTAGTTTCATCTGCTGTTTAAGTTCCAAGGCTACGATCACCAGAAGGCCCCGATGAAGAAGGTGAAGTAGCGGACGTGGTCGCCCTCGGCCTTGGCGACGGGGAAGGCGATGTCGAAGGCGAGCGGGAGCTGGCCGGTGATCTGGGGGATGACCACCCGCGCCCCGGTCCCGACGGCGGCGCGGAAGGTCGTGAACTTGTAGTCGGCCTCGACGGTCCCGAAGTCGCAGAAGAAGACTTGTTGCAAGGTGTCGCTGGCGTTCCAGGGGAACTGGTATTCGATCGAGCCGATCGCGGTCAAGACACCCCCGGTGTTGACCCCGAGGTTGTGCGGGCCGACGCCTCGGTAGTAGAAGCCTCGCATGCTCCGGAAGTCGCCCGCGAAGAACCGCTCGTAGATCGGGGTGTCGCGGCCCGTCGCCCCGAAGAAACCTCGGAGGGCCAGGGTCCGCTTGCCCGAGTTGTCGGGCCGGGACCCGGTGGTGAAGTGCTGACGCCCTTCGAGGGTGACTTTCGGGAAGGTGTAGGTCCCCCACCCTTGCTCGAACGCGGCTTCGAGGTAAGACCCTTCGGTCGGCGAGGTCGGGTTGTTCCGGTTGTCGAACCGGATGCTCGGCCGGAGCGTGGCCAAGGTCGTGTGCCCCGCGGCGCTGAGGAGGTCGGCCGGGGCGGGGTACTTGAACCCGTGGAGGTCGACGTCCTCGATCCGGAACGCGGCGTCGGCATACACCTGCGGGCCGAACTGGTAGCCGAGCGAGAACCGGCCGCCGCTCCTCCGCTCCGACCAGTCGGGGTAATACCGGCTCCACTGGTAGCCCGACACGCCCAGGCCGATCGGGAGGTCGAACAGGTAAGGGTCGCGGAAGCTGACGACGTAGCGGTTGATGAGCGTGCCCGGCGACAGCTCGATCCGGAACTCCTGCCCCGCCCCCCGGAACGCCCGACCCGAGGTCAACTCGCTCCACGACCGGGGGACCGCGAACAGGTCGAAGTTCGACTCGTGGAGGATGACGTTGCCGTTCAGGCCGCCGAAGCTGCTCGCCCCGAGCCCGAACATGATCCGACCGCTCGGCGCCTCGTCCAGGGTCGTGACGATGTCGGCGAACGACCGGTTGCCGAACGGCTCCTGGCGGTCGGGGCCGACGTCGGTCATGTTCAGGTTGGGCGTGTTCGGGAACAGGCCGGGGTTGCGGTCCCCCCGGTCGACCGGCCCCCCCGTCGAGGGGATCTTCGGGTTCGGCCCCGGGTTCTCGGCCGGAGGCGCCGGCGCGACGGGGATGGTCGGCACGGTGTTGGCGGGCGGGTCGAAGATGCTGCTCGGCGAGTTCCCGAACGGGGAAAGGGCCGACGGCCCGACGCCGGCCGCCCCCGGGCCGGTCGCGGGCGGATCGTTCACGGTCGCCGCGGCGGCCGGCGCGGGAGGGGTGCTCGACCCGACGTTGATCGGCGGGAGCGCCGGGGGATCTCCGGGAAGCGGCAACTCGGGCTCGCCGCTCTGCATCCGGGTCTCCAACCGGGCCGAGGCTTCCTGCGCCGCCTTGGCCTCGGCGGCCAGCGCCGGCGAGACGACGGTCGGCTGCTTCCTCGTCTTCGACGGCCCGCCGAGGGTGATCGGCGGCAAGCTCGGCAAAGTTTCGGGAGCGGGAGCGGGAGCGGCGGGGCCGGGGTTGGGCGAGACCGGAGGCTCGTCGGGGCTTTGGAGCCGACCGGGGATCGGGCTGCTCGCGTCGACGAACACATCCTCGCCGTAGGGTTTGTCCGCTCCCCGCTCGTTCTTGATCTGGACGTCGAGCCCTTTGCTCACGCCGGGCTTGGTATCCTTGGCGACGTAGCCGGTCCCGATGATCCGCTGCTTGTACTTGTCGAGCCGGTTGAGGTCGAGGATCTCACCCGGAAGCAGGCCGGCCATCAAGGCTTCGCGGCGGAACACCTTGTCTTTGGTGTGAACATTACCCTTGAAGACCAACTGGCCGAGGTAGAACGGCGACCCTTCGGCCACTCGATAGATCACGTCGACGTAGCCGGGCTGGTTGGTGACGGGCTGGTCTTTCTCGATCGCGGTCTTGATGCAGCCGATCGTCCAGTAGCGCGACATGATCGCCTTGTAGTCGATGTCGCGGAGCCCTTCGTCGTAAGGCTCGCCCGCCTTCATCAACAGCCCTTCGCCCAGCTTCGCCGAGGGGATCTTCTCGTTCCCCTCGAAGACGATCTTGCGGACCTTGTACCGCGTCTTCTCCGAGATCGTGTAGGTGATCCGCTCCTGGCCGAGCGACGAGCCGGGCTTGACGGTGGCCTGGACCTCGACGTCGAAGTAGCCGTGGTCCTGGTAGTACTTCATCAAGGCTCGCCGGTCGTTCTCGAGGCTGTCGCTGTTCCGCTTGGCCCCGAGGAGGCCGAAGAACCCCCGACGGCTCTCGATCTTGGTCGCCAGGACGTCATCCTCGACGAAGGTGTTGCCGACGAACGTGATGCTCTCGATCTTGAACTTCGGCCCCTCGAAGATCTCGATGACGACCTTGGTATCGCCGGGGTTGCCCCCTTCGATCAGGCGGACCTCGGCCTTCTCGTACCCCTTCTCGGTGTACAAGGTCTGGATCTTCGAGATCGCCGACCGGGTCGTCATCCAGTCGGCCCTGGCCCCTTTCTTGAGGTTGGTCGTCTCTTCGACGTCCTTGAGTTTGACCTTGTGGAGGCCGATAAACTGGACTTCGCGGAGCATCGGCATCTCGGCCACGACGAAGATCAGGACGACGCCATCCCCCTTGGGGCTATTGTCGTACTCGATCCGGACGTCGGAGAACCATTTCGTGCCGTTGAGCGACCGCAGGTCTTCTTCGAGGATCGAGCGGTCGAGCGGTCGGCCCACCCGGCTCTTGATGTGCCCCCGGATCTGGTCGGGGGTGATCGACTGGTTCCCTTGGAACTTGATCTCGGCGATCACCCCTTCGGGGAGGTCCCTGGGCTTTCCCGCCTCGGCCGCCCTCGACCCGTCGAGGACCAGGAGCGAGGCCAGGCCGACGACGACCATCAACGCCCGGAAGCCTCGACCCGACCGACCGGCCCGAGCAACTGGGCCGGCCGTCGATCCTCGGGGCGGCTCGGACGGTCTGTTCAATTCGCCGCGTATCATGCGCGATCGGTCCCGATTGAGGCCGCCTCGACGATCCCCGGGCACCTCGGTCGAGGGGCCGGGGGATCGTCGAAACCGGTCAAGGATTTCGACCCCACCGGACGATCGAACCATAGCGGACGAAGGGTGTCCGCGTCGGTCGAAAGCCCGGATTCTGGTCGAGGAGAACTTGTCCGTCCTTGGACGAAGCTCTTTGATTTCACCGCGAAAACTGAGAGCGGGACTTGTACCCGGAACCCCGACGGGTGACAAGCCCGGATGGAAGCCGGGAGAACTTCAGGGTTTTTCCGGATCAAGTTCGGGATCATCCGTCATCGGTTCGACCCGACCATCCGACCGCAAGACCCCGACTAGGCCGTCGTACTTCCACTCCCCCGCTTCCTGGACGAAACGGACGACTTGACCCACCCGATTGCCCGAACAAAGCCGGACCTCGGCCCCCTCCACCCAGGCCCGGTAGTTCGGGTGGACCTGGCGAGGGAACCCGACCACCCCCCCGCCGTCGGCGACCTTCAAGGCGTGCGAGTCGAGGTAACGCCCGGAGCAAAGCGGACGGACCGCCGCCAGGTCTCCGGCGTTGCCGGCGGCGATGAGTCGGGCATAGGTGCCGACCGCCTGCCGGGTCGTCGCCAGGGTCCGGACGCTCCGGACCAGGAACGTGCCGACGAGCAAGACGAGGAACGTCGCCGCGAACACCTTGAGCTTGAAGGCTTGGGACGCCCGGTTCATCGCGGCCTCGGGGCGTTGGGTCGGATTCGGGCCCTGATCTGGTCGACCAAGCCTCGGGTGATCGCGCGTCGGTCGGTGGAGGCCGCCACCCGGTCGAGCGCGGCGACGATCCCGCCGTCGCCCCAGTCCTTGCCGTTTTCGATGTAGCCGACCAAGGCCCGACCGACGACATGGCCAAAATAACCCGCCGACGCCCCCTGGCTCAAGGCCCCCGCGAGGTGCCCCAGCCCCGGCACCAGCTTGAGCGCCCCTCCGGCGAATACCGTCGCGAGCGAACCCCAGAGCGCGACCCGACCCCCTCGGATCAGGTCCATCGCCAAGCCTCGGGCCACGTCGGCGGTCATCGGCTCGCCGTAGACGTCGGCGACCCGGCGGATCAGGATCACCAACCCCCCCGGCCCGGTCAGGAAGTCGAGGAGCGGGATCGGGTTGATCGCCAGCGCGATCGCCAGTCCGGCGCTCGTCTCGTCGGCGACCCATTCGGCCTGCTTTCGGAGTGATTGTTTTTGCCGATCGCGGCGGTCGAGGTGCCGATCCGCCTCGGCCTTGACCTCGGCCAGGGTCCGAAGGTCCGCGCTCGAACTCGACAAGATCGCGACGAGCCGGGCCTCGACCTCGGCCACATCAGGCTCACCCCGGACCGTCTCGACCCGGACCATCCGGCCCGACTCGTCGAAGACCGCGCGGCGGACGATCGGCGAGGCCGAGCACTCGACGATGTTTTCCGGGGGGATGATCTCGCTCAGGCGGTCGCGGATCGACGCGACGACTTCGATCCGATCCGCCTCGTCGAGCAAGTCGACCTTGTTGACGACCACCACCATCGGCTTTGCCAGGGTGTGAAGCTCGACGAGGGCTTGCCGGGCGGTCGCGGTCAGGTCCTCGGCCAGGACGAAGAGGATCAAGTCGGCATCTTTGGCCGCGAGCGTCGCCAACTCGCCTCGGGTGGCTCCCGAGTCGGCGGCCTCTTCGAGTCCCGGGGTGTCGATCAACCGGACCCGGTCGCCGGCTCGGTCAAGACTCAGCGGCTCGACCCATCGCCAGTTGACGTCGGAGACGTCGGCGGTGGTCCCGCCGGTCGGGCCGACTTCGCGGTCGGTTCGGCGCGTCAAGGCGTTGATCAGGCTCGACTTGCCGGCGTTGATGATCCCGTATACGACGACGTCGAGGACCAAAGGGGGGGAGTCATTCATGAGCCGGGTTGGACCTTGCGGCGAAGGTCGTCGCGGAGTCGGTCGACGACGGAGTCGGCCTTGGCGCGGTCGAGGATCTGCTGGATCACGGTCTTGATCCCCAGTTGCCCCCACTGGCAACCTTGCTGGAGATAAATCTTGGCGGCTCGGCCGATGATGTACGAAGTCCAGGAAGCCGTGACGCCGTATCCCAGGCTGACCGTCCCGTAACCGATCATCGCCAAAGGGGCTGCCAAGCCTCCGGTGGCGAGCGTGGTTCCGGCCAGAGCCGTCCTGGCCCCCATCAGGAGCAAGCGACCGACGACCTCGACCGCCCCCAAGGCCCCGAGCGCCTTGACCATGTCTTTGATCAGGCTGATCGCCGTCCTGCGGGTCAAGGGGATGCCGTAGACTTTGCTCAAGGCGACGATCATCGCCACGTCGACGGCCAGGCCCCCCGCCATGTCGGCCACGGGGATCGGGTTGAGCGCGACGGTCGCCCCCTTGGTGATGGCGAAGTTCCAAATGAGACGGTTCGCGGCGTCGTCGCGGATTCGGAGCTTGTGGGCGACGATCTCGTCGTGGAGGTCGCCCGCGTAGAGCAAGGTGTTGAGCGCGACCAGGGCCTTGCCTTCGCGTTCGAGGACTTCGAGGATGCGCCGCTTCAAGGGTTCGATGATCGGCTCGGGGCGCTCCCAGGCCAGGGTGGTGGTCCCGTCGGGGCGCTGGATCTTGACCCGAAACGGGTCGGGGCGGGCGGCGGTCATGACGACGTCGTCGCGGCGGATCAGGTGGCGGACCCGCTCGTTGCTGATCTTGTTGTAGATCAGGTCGCGGTCGGCGTCGGGGTAGCGGTCGACCTGGTTGAAGACGAGGAGGATCGGCTTCTGGGCCTCGCGGAGCGTGGTCAAGGCGTCGAACTCCCGCCGCTGCATGTCTCCCGAGACGACGAAGAGGATCAGGTCGGCGTGGCGGGCGACGTCCCTCGCCAATGCCTCGCGGGCCTCGCCGCCGACCTCGTCGATCCCCGGCGTGTCGACCAGGATCAGCTTCGAATTCGACCAATCGGCCCCCTCGGGCTGGACCGATTCCCAGCGGCTCGCCGCCCGGTCGACCGTCGTCCCGTGGGTCGAACCGGCCTGGAACACCTCCTGGCCCAAGAGTGCGTTCAAGACCGACGACTTCCCCCGGCTGACCATCCCGAACGCGGCGATCTCGACCGTCGCGTCGTCGAGCTTCTGCGTCAGCGCCCGGAGCTGGCCGATCTCCGACCCCAGCGCCGCTTCTTCGACCGGCGTGAGCTTGAGATCGTTCAAGGTCGCTTCGAGGCTCTCGCGTGCCCGGACCACCAGGGCGTCGGTCCCTTCGAGGCGGTCGAGCACCGGATCGAGGTTGGCCGGATCATCGAGCGTCAGTTCGGTGGGGGAATCGGTCGCCACGCTTGGAAAACTCCCATTATTTTTTTAGCCACAGATGGACACGGATGATTCACGGATAAATCGTTTCTCCGCGCTTTTATCGGTGATTTATCCGTGTCTATCTGTGGCTGAATTTGTCCGAGGGCTTGAACACCTGCTTCGACACCCGCGCGAGCGCCTGTTTGGCGAACTCGTGGAGGAACTCCGCCCGGCTGTTGAGATTAAACTGGCGGATCAGGGCGGCTCCCATCCCGCCATCGCCCCACGACTGCCCCCGTCGGAAGTAGTCGGCGAAGGCGTGGCCCGAGACGTGCGAGAGGTACGCCATCGAGGTGGCCTGCACGGCGCCGCCAGCCGCATAGCCGACGAACGACGACTTGAACAGTCCGGCAATCAGCGACGTTGACGCTTCGACCAGCCCGGTCTTGAGGAGCATCTGGATCATCTGCGAGCCGATCATCTTGACGTGCGCCGTGGTGATCTCGACCCCGTAGACGGCGGCCAACTCGCTGATCATCTGGTATTGCACCGCCCCCGCCGCCATCAAGTCGAGCGCGGGGATCGGGTTGGCGAAGACCGTCGCGGCGGTGAGCCACTGGAACTTGTCGATCACCCCTTGGGCGCGCTGGTCGCGCTCCTCGGTGACGTGGTCGCGGGCCTCCTGGTTGATGAGGTGGGCACGAAGCAGGAGGTTCCCGGCCCGGAGGGCGTCCCCTTCGCGTTCGAGCACGGCGCCGATCCGCTTTCGGAGCGGGGCGATATCGGGCGGCTCGGTTTCGAGGACCGTCGTCACCGACCCGTCGCGGTCCTGGACCCGGACCGGGATCGGCCGGGGTTTGGCGGCGACCGGGACCACGTCGCCGGGAGGGACCAGCCCGGTCAACCGCTCTCGGAGCTTGCCGAGGATCGCGTCGCGGTCGGCGTCGAGGAGGCGGTCGACCTTGTTGAGAATCACGATCGACCGCTTCCCTTGGCGGATCAGGGCGGACATCGGCTCGAACTCCGACCGGAGCAGGTCATGGTCGACCACGAACAGGAGCAAGTCGGCGCGGACGGCCAAGTCCCGGGCCTCGGCCTCGCGCCCGGCCCCGCCCTGGCCGACTTCGGAGAGGCCGGGGGTGTCGGTCAGCAAGACGGTGCCGTCGACGTCCTTGATCTCGTGGGTGAAGGCTTCGCCCGCCTGGGTCGTCCCGATCGTCGCCGCGACCCGCCCGACATCGCGACCCAAGAGGGCGTTGATCAGCGACGTTTTCCCCGACGACCCGGTGCCAAAGACCACGACGTGGAACCTTCGGGCCTGGCTATCCGCCCGGAGCGTGGCGAGTTCTCGACCGAATCGGGTCCGGGCCTCGTCGTCTTTGACTTGGGCGATCACCCCCTCGGCCTTCTCGGCCTGGAGAGCCGCCGCCGCCACGACATCGTCCGGAGCCTGCGCCGTCTCGGTTCGCTCGGGACGACTCAGCTTCCACAACAACCGAAACGAAGCCAACGAGGCGATCAGCGCCGTCGAGGCGGCCACGACCACGACGCCGACAGCCAACTCGGGCGACGTTGGCGCGACCCGATCGTGAAGGTCGCCCACCGACGACACCAGCCAGGCCGTCGATCCGACGACCAAGGTTGTTCCCGCCAAAGCCAGGATGAGTCGAGAAGTCCGTTGCATCCGAAGGGCCAAATTCAGCCAAGAGGAAGGTCCCGCACGACCGGATGAGCACACCCCGAGGGATTCGTGCCGGGTGATCGAGTATTCGACACCAAAGCCCGTCGATCGCAAGATTCTACGCCGAAGCCCGCCGGGGGTCCAAGTCGAAGGGTGAGGTGAGTGGATGCGGCCCCGGATTCGCACGTCATCCGGTAGGATGGGTTGATCGCGGTCGGTTGGACCGATCTAGCTCGGCAACCCGGACTTCGTCGACCTACCGAAAGGGCGTCCATGTCGCAAGAACCGGAACATCCCGACAACGATTCCCCGCAGTTTGAGCCCTCACCGAGCCCCGACCAGCCGGGCAGCCCACCGCCCGCCGGTGCTCCTGGTTCGCCCGGCGCCCCTCAACCGTCGCTCGGTGCTCAGCAGTCGGCCCCGGCCAAGCAGTCGACCGTCTCGATCATGTCCACCGTGACCATGTCGGTCGCGGTGGCCGGCCTGATCCTCGGCGGCATCGCGCTCTACCGCGTCTTCTCCCCCCCCAAGCCCCCCGGCGAAACCTCCGGCCCTCCGCCGGGCGACATGGTCAAGTCCGACGACTTCAAGAAGCTGACCGACCGTGTCGACAAGATGTCATCCGATGTCGATCAGAACAAAAAACAGATTTCAAACCGGCCGGACTACGGCCCACAGATGAAGCTGCTCAACGATCGACTCAATGAGTTGACCCAGACCGTCACCCAGATGCCCGCGCAGTTCGACTCGATCAACCAGAAGCTCGGCACCGTCAGCAAGATCGAGGAATCCAACTCGTCGAACCGGGTTGACGGGATCGACAAGCGGGTTACCGAGATGAACCATGCGGTCGACGCCCTCCGGGCCGACGTCGCGGCGATCCAAAGGTCATCCAACGGCTCGGGCGGATCGGGGAAGATCGACGACGCCAAGGTCGACGTGCTCGCCTTGGAACAGGCCATCGACCTTTTCAAGTCGAAAAAGTACGGCGAGGCGCGGGCCGCTTTCGTGAGGCTCCAAACAATCTTCCCCAACGATGCCCGCGTCTGGTACTACTCCGCGCTGGCCAACGGGTTCTCCAGCGGCCAGTGGCTCGGGGATACCGAGCGAATGGTCAACACCGGGCTCGAGAAGGAAAAAGCCGGCCAACCCGAGTCGGCCACGATCGACGCGGTGTTCGCGGGCCTGACCCCGGAAACCGGCAAAGATTGGCTGGCGAGCTACCGGAAGCGGATCGGCGCACGCTGAATCCGACTTCCCGCCGTTTCCAATGCATCCCCGTCTGTCATTTCATGATTCCGCTCCGATCGATCGAACATCCCCCGAAGACGTCTGGTTAGCGACCCGCGATAACTGCAACGAAGTTCGACTCCGAAGATCCCGCATCGACGCGAAAAAGCCCACCCGACTCATCCGAGCAGGGTGGGCTTTTTTGTTCACCGCGAAGTCGATCGAACCGTTCACTTGCCCAGCATCGAGATCCAGTCGCGGCTGATGTAATCGGTCATGGTCAAGACGATCATGATCCCGAACCAGACAAACGTGGCACCCCCGACCAACCAGGTCAACGTGTCGCTGTCCCGGAAGTGCATGAAGAACAACACGATTAGCACCGCCTTGATCACCGCGATCGTCAAGGCGACGATCAAGTTCAACTCACCAAGGTTCTGCTGGGCGGCAAGCAAAGTCACGATCAGCAGCACCATCAAGGCCGCGAAAATCTTGAAGTAAAGCGGCCGATGCGAGTGGTGCGGCTGGTATGCGTTGTCGGGGCGTTCGGTCGTGGTTTGTGTCGTCATTTCCATACACTTGGGAGGAAGGTGGTGAGGGTCGGACGCGAGGCTCGACGCTTAGTGGGGTTTGTAGTTCAGGTCGATCAGGTAAAGCAACGGGAACAGGAAGACCCAGACCACGTCCACGAAGTGCCAGTAGAGTCCGAGCGTCTCGACGGTCGTCCCGTCGGCAAACTTGTTCTTGGCGATCATGTAAGCCAAGATCCCGATCGCCGCGATCCCGATGACCATGTGGAGCGCGTGCAGGCCGGTCATGGCGAAGTAAAGGACGAAGAACAACTCGACGTTGGAAACAAGGTCGGAGGGGACGTGCTCCGGGCTTGGCGCCCAGGACAGGCCGGGGATCAGACCTTCGTAGTAGTCGATCGTGTACTCGCAAGCCTTGACGATGAGGAACAGCGACCCAAGCGCCATGGTGATCATCATGTTGATGATCGACAGCCTCAGCTTGCCGAGCTTGGCGTAGTCGACCGCCAAGGCCATCGACAAGCTGGAGCAAAGCAGGGCGCAGGTGTTGAGAAACCCAACGTACTTGTAAAGCTGGTTGCTCCCCACGGCGAAACCGCCGTGGTATTTCCACCGGAAGAGGGTGTAGGCGAGGAACATGCCACCGAAGAACATGACTTCGGTGGCAAGGAACGTCCACATCCCCAGCTTGGTGGTGTCGTCCTGTTGCTGCAAATCGTCGAAGTGCGACAACAGGGCGGGTGTTGTGACCGCGGCGTTAGACACTCGGACCCTCCTGGATCTCGTATTCGTACGGCTCTTCGGTCACGACCGGCGTTTCCTCGAAGTTATGCACGGTGGGCGGCGAGGGGATCGACCACTCCAGGCCGGTCGCCCCCCAAGGATTCGGTCCCGCGATCGCACCATATTTCAGCGAGAGAAGCAAGTAAATCAAGGGCAAGAAATAGCCCACCGCGAGGATCGAGGCCCCGGCCGACGACAGGACGTTGAACACCTGGAACTCGACCGGATACTCGTGGTAGCGGCGAGGCATCCCGAGGTAGCCGAGGACGAACTGGGGGAAGAACGTCAGGTTGAAGCCGACGAAGATCAACAACGCGGAGAGCTTCCCCCAGATTTCCGGGTACATCCGCCCGGTGATCTTGGGCCACCAGAAATGGAGGCCGCCAAGATACGCCAGGACCGTCCCGCCGACCATGATGTAGTGGAAGTGGGCCACCACGAAATAGGTGTCGTGCAAGTGGACGTCGACCGCCAAGGTCGCCAGCACCAGGCCCGTCAACCCGCCGATCAGGAACAGGAAGATGTACCCCAAGGCGTAGAGCATCGGTGTCTCGGCCGAGATCGAGCCCTTGTAGAGCGTCGCAACCCAGTTGAAGATCTTGATGCCCGCCGGGACGGCGATCAAGAAGCTGATGATCGAGAAGACCATCCCCGCGTACATCGACTGGCCGCTGACGAACATGTGGTGGCCCCAGACGAGGAAGCTCAGGACCGCGATGGCTATCATGGCGGTGGCCATGAAGCGGTAGCCGAAGATCTTCCGACGCGAGAAGCAGGGGATGATCTCGTTGATCACGCCCAGGCCGGGCACCAGCATGATGTAGACGGCCGGGTGCGAGTAGAACCAGAACAGGTGCTGGAACAGGATCGGGTCGCCGCCAAGGGCCGGGTCGAAGATCCCCACCTTCATGATCCGTTCCAGGCCCAGCAGGATGATCGTCACCGCGAGGACCGGCGTACCGAGCACCATGATGAGGCTGGTGGCATACTGCGCCCAGACGAACAAGGGCATCCGGAACCAGGTCATCCCCGGCGCCCGCATCTTGTGGACGGTGACGATGAAGTTCAAGCCGGTCAAGATCGACGAGAAGCCGACGGTGAACACCCCGAGCGCCGTCAAGATGACGTTGCTGTTCGAGTACATCGAGCTGTAGGGCGTGTAGAACGTCCAGCCCGTGTCGACCCCGCCCCAGAGGATGGCCGAGACGGTGAAGATGCCGCCGACCATGTAGATGTACCAGCTCAACAGGTTGATCCGCGGGAAGGCGAGGTCGCGGGCGCCGATCATGATCGGCAGCAAGAAGTTGCCGAGCACCGCCGGGATCGACGGGATCATGAAGAAGAACACCATCACGATCCCGTGGAGGGTGAACATCCGGTTGTAGACGTCGGACCGGAGCAGGTCGCCCGCCGGGGTCGCCAGTTCCAACCTCATCAGCGTGGCCGCGGCCCCGCCGAGGAAGAAGAAAGCGGTGATCACGATCATGTAGAGGAGGCCGATCCGCTTGTGGTCGGTCGTGAGCAGCCACGACTTCACCGTGGTCCCGGCCGTGAGGTAATTCTGTTCCGGCACCCTGACGGTGGTATGGACGGAAGCTTGTTGATGGACGTCTTCGAGAACACTCATCTTTCAGTCCCCTCCTTACGGCCGATCGACTTGATGTATTCCATCAACTGGAGCAGTTCTTCTTCCTTCAGGACGTCTTTGTACGACGGCATGACGGGGTCGTAGCCGGCGACGACTTGCGACTTGGGCAGCAGGATCGAGTCGCGGATGTACTTGTAGTCGGCTAGGACGAAGTCCACGTCTTTGCCGTTGCTCCCCATGATCGGGACCTGGCCGCCGTAGACGCCGGCGAGCTTCGGCGCCCGGAATTCGGAGTTGACGCCGTGGCAGCCCGAGCAATGATACTTCTCGAACAACCGGGCGCCGCTGACGGCCATCGCAGGCCCGGCGTCGCTCGACCCGTTGCCGGTGCCGTCGGTGCTCACGCCCTTGAGCCACCGTTCATAGTCGGTCGGCTCCATCACCACGGCCCAGCCGCCCATCTTCGAGTGTTCGGTGCCGCAAAACTCGGCGCAGAACAGGTGGTATCGGCCCACCTTCATCGGCTCGAACCACTCCGACGTCAATCGACCGGGCAGCACGTCTTGCTTCATCCGAAACGCCGGGACGTAGAAGCTGTGGATCACGTCCTGCGAGGTCATGATCAAGCGGACGGGGCGGCCGGCGGGCAGGTGGATCTCGTTGATCTCGCTTCGCCCTTGCGGGTGCTGCACCTTCCACATCCACTGCTTGCCGATGACATAGATCGGCGTCGCGTCCTTCGGCGGGTTGAACATCTCGAAGAAGACCTGCGTGCCGAGCGCGAAGATCCCGAGCACGATGACGAGCGGAATCCCGATCCAGGAGGCTTCGAGCGCGAAGCTCGAGCTGATCGCGTGCGAACGGTCAACCTGCGCGCCTTTGCGGTATCGGAACGCAAAGAAGACCACCAGGAAGCCGATCGCTATCGTGAAGAAGACCGAGACGGCCATCAGGACGAAGAACACAGCGTCGATCCGAGGCGACAGCGACGAGGCTTGATCGGGGAAAAAAGGGATGGTCGACATGGTTAAGGGGTCACCGGTCCTGAGGGAAGTTCTGAGAACGTGGCGCCGGCCGCCCGGCCCATCCGTCGATCGCGTCGAAACATCGTGAACAGATAAATCCCCAAAGCCAGGGCGGTGGCGACCCCGAGGACTTGGATCACGCTCATGATCGCAAACGTGTACTTTCCCGTCAGAGGGTCGTAGTCGTAGCAGTACATGATGACCCGGTCGATCGGCGAAGCGATCTTGCCGGCGGCGGCCGTGGTCAAGGCCGCGGTCAACTGCCGAGCCGGATACTCGATCCCGTAGAAGTACTGGGAGATCTTCCCGGCCGGAGTCAGCAAGACGAAACCGGCGGCGTGGGCGTAGACCCCGGTCCGCTCGCTGTACTGGTAGCGAAACCCGATCGCCTTGGCCAGGGCATCGATCGAAGCCTTGTCGCCCACGAGCGAGTGCCAGCCGGATTCCGAACCGGGCCGATTGTACTTCTTCAAGTAGATCCGACGCTGCTGATCGGCCTGGGCAACGGTCTCTTTGGGGTTGATGCTGACGTTGATGACGTCGAAGTCTTTGCCGATGCTCTCTTTGAGCGGCTTCAAGCTCCGGGTCAGCTCGGCCAGGACCTGCGAACAAAGCACCGGGCAGTTCTTGTACCCCATGACCAGGATCACGGGCCGCTCGCCGAAGAAGTCGGCCAACCGGACGTCGCGGCCCTGATCGTCGCGAAACGGCAAGGTCAGGGGGATCTGGGCGTTGAGGTTCTGGTCGAATCCGACATTCTTGAGGACGCCACCGGGCTGAGCCGGCGATGGTGAAGGGGCCAGGGTCGTGATGACCCCGACCCAAAGCATCATCAAAACCGCCCGCGCCAGCGTCGCCGGGCGACGACGGGGCCGTTCGCTCCGAGAAGTCTGAGGCTGGGTCTCGACGCGAGTCATGGGAGTTCCTTGTTCAGTTCGTCGTCTGATACGCCTTGCCGCGCCGGGGGATCGGATCGGAGACCGGCGTATCTTTGGGAGCAACGTCGCGGTGCGGCAAACCCTTCTTGGCGATCACCTCGATGGCCCGGTCGAGCGGAATCCGGACCGCCTTGGTTTTCGGGTCGACATGGTAGGTGCTGAGAATTTCGTCTTCTTCCCGGTACATCCGGACCATGTCGGCCGTGGTGTTTTGCTGGAGGGGGGCGGGACGGTCGGTCGCGCCCGTATCCCTGAGGATGTTGTCTTTGGGGACGGGAGCCTTCGTGTCCTGGGCGATGTAGCCCCGCATCACGACGCTCATAGTAGCTTGGACCACTCCGCCGAAAACGACAAGGCCGATCAGGAAGTAGAGGATCGGCTTGGCGGCGATGTCCGTGTGTTCGTGCCCTTCGGAGGGGTCGGGCGGCGGTCCGGGATTTTCAGGGGTCGAGTGGGCCATGTTTAATGTCCTGCCGCTTGTTTGAGGGCGAGCGGAAGCTCAGGGTCTTGGACCACCATCAAAGGCTTGCCGCGAAGCTGCCAGAGGAACGCCGAGAACCAGAGGCCGATCATCCCGGTCGGGACGACCACGTCGAGCCAGCTCGGGCGGAACGACCGGATCTCTTCGCCGAACGACGGGGCGATCAACCAGTAGTCGTTGACCAGGTGGGCGACGAGGACCAGGGCGCCTACCTTCCAGAGGGCGTTCACATTCCGCTTGAGCGGCCTCGACAAGAGGACCAGGAACGGCACGGCGAAGTGGAAGAGCATCAAGAACCGCCCGAAGTTTTGCCAGCCACCCGTGAGCCGTCGGGCATACCAGGGGATTTCCTCGGCAAGGTTCCCCGACCAGATGATCAGGAACTGCGAGAAGCTCAGGTAACCCCAGAGCATCGTGAACGCCAGGAGCAGGTTGCCCAGGTCGTTGAATGTCTCTCGGGTGTCCAAGCCCTCGGTCTCGCCTCGATTCGCGATGATCGCCGCGACGACGATCATGAAGGCCATCGCCGAGATCCCCTGGCCGATGATCAGCATCACGCCATACAACGACGAGTACCACTCCGGTTCGAGCGACATCCCCCAGTCGACCAGGGCCAGCGAGGTGCTCAAGAAATAGATCACCAGCCCAGGGGCCGAGAACGCCTGTAATCCATACGCCAGCGAGGCGGATTTGGTTTCGTCCTGCCGCCTCGAACCGACGCTGAGCACGGCCGCCATGACGATCCAGAGGGCGAAGTAGATCGCCGCGCGGATCGTGAAGGCCGTCGGATTCAACCAGGCCTTCTTGAATCCCATCAGGTCGGTGGTATCCTTTTCGAGCGGTTCGCGGCGAACCCCCTTCGAACCGGCCGTGTCGCCCCCCGCCCCCCCCGAGGTGTTCGCCGCCGAGATGACCTTCACCGGGCTACCCTTGGCTTCGGGCTTGTCGGCCGTCGGCAAGGCGGTCGCCGTCGATGGATTGCCTCCCGGCGGGTTCTCCGCCTCGGAGTGGTGGTTGACCCACGGGTAGATGTGTTCCAGGTCGATCAAGACCGGGATGAATAAGACGGCGACGAGCGGCATGGTCATCGCGGCCGATTCGAGCGGTCGTCGGACCAGGAAGCCCCAGGCCCCGCCGAGCTGACGGTGGAGCAGGAGCAAGGCCATCGAACCCAGCGACAAGCCAAGGACGAAGATGAACGAAAACAGGTAGGCCCGGTCGAAGTGGGCGCGGTCGACGAACGCCCCCACGACCCCCAACGCGGCCCCAACGAGGCCGACGATCAGCGCGCGACCGCGGATTCGGTCGATCAAAGCGAGGGCGGTTCCGTTCGGGTTCATTTCGAAGCCTCGGCCGAGCTGACGCGGTAAACATCGGTGGGGTTGGGAAGATTCGCCGGGGGGTTGGACAGGTTTTTCCGCTCGTCGACCGTCAGGTCGTCGAGCGACGCATCCCGGCTATACTGCATGGCCCGGATGTAGGCGGTGATCGCCCAACGGTCCCGGACGGGGATGCGCGAGGCATACGAGTACATCGCGCCGTAGCCGTGGGTGATGACGCTGTAGATGTGCCCCACCGGCTTCTGCTTGAGGTAATCGGAATGGAACGTCGGCGGGGGCGAGAAACCTCGGCGAACGACCATCCCCCGGCCATCGCCGGTCCGACCGTGGCAAGGCGAGCAATAGATCAGGTAACGCTCGCGGCCGAGTTCGAGGACCTCGCGGTCGGCGGCGAACGGCAGGAGATCCGCGTCTTTATTGTCGACCTTGCCCTTGTAATAGAGCGAGTCGGCTTGGAGGTCGCCGCGAGCCACGGTGCCGTCGATTTGCTGGCGGGACGAGCTGCCGTCCTTGAAGAAGGTCGAAGGGTCGTAGGCGTCATACTTGGGTTGGTCGTACATGTCGC
>JAABUX010001482.1_pt1 | contig 35328 bp, 33 predicted proteins | sample 5561851 | NCBI WGS metagenome assembly JAABUX01 (sample SAMN10711883, study PRJNA513361) | rock metagenome | isolation source: Antarctica rocks | place: Antarctica: Victoria Land, Richard Nunatak red sandstone | collected 2016-01-03
AAGAAGCACGCCAAGGCCGACTGGCAGTTCACCACCGCCGACGCCCGCGTCAAACTGAAGCGCCTCTACCCGACGTTGTGAATGACTCGGGGTACTAGTGGCAGCCGGCACGGCCACGCATCGTGCCGGCCGCGTTGCGCACGCGCGGGGCGGGCGACGGGAACTCGACACGCAGCTTCTGCAATGCCTGGCAGGCGTCGCCCTTGTCGCCGAGGGCCAGGAGCGAGGCGCCGACGCCGAGCAGCCCGTCCGCCGCGCGGGCCGAGTGCGGCGCCCGGGTATAGACGTCGTAGTAAGCGGTCGCGGCCTGCTGGTACTGGCGCTGCCCGGCGAATGACTGCGCCAGCAGGAACTGGCCATCGACCTGCCGGGGGTTCTTCGGGCCGGCGAGAACCTCGCGCGCCGCGGCCTGTGCTGCGGCATAGTCATGTCGCGCCAGCGCGGCATTGCCCTGCTGCAGGGCCGTCTCCGGCGTACGGCGCTCGGGCCTCGGCGCCGGCTGCGACGCCGCCGTCCGGGATGCTGGCGCAGCAGCGGACTGGTCTGGCGCCGCTCCCGCAGCACCCGCATGGCCCTGCTGGACGGCGAAACCCAGGTCGCCGATCTGCTTGGAGAACGCGGCATTCTGCTGCTGCACCTGGTTGTTGAGCTGGTCGACCTGGCCGCGCAGCTCGCGCACCTGCCCCTCCAGCGTGGACACCCGGTCGAGCAGCTGCGGTGTCAGTCCCGCCGCCGCCTGGGCATCGCCTCCGGGTGCGACGTCGGTCGGCCCGGCGCCGATCGGCGGTGCGACCGCGGGGCCGTTCCCGCCGCCACCCTGCTGCATCTGGTGACGCAGCTCCAGGATCTGGTTCTGCAACGAGATCGCCTCGCGGCTTTCGATCTGCGCGTGCGCCGGCCGCGCGAGCATCGAGGCGCAGAGCAGCGCCGTCATCAGACCGGTGGTCGCGAGCCGCATGAGATGAAGTCCCCGATCTGTCATCTGGAGCGGCGAGCCTAGAGCAAGCCAGCGAGGCAGGAAATCGCCCGGGCGTGCCGACGGCGGCAAGCAGGTCCGCGCAGGACCGGGCGTGGTCGGTCACCGCTTCATGGCGGCCGCCCGGCCATCGGGATGGCCGGCGTCACCGCACCCTGGTCCCAGCGTACCCCGGTGTCAGCCTACCCCGGTCCCGGTGCGTCCCAGCTTCAGTGTACTACGGTGATGGCATTGCGGTTCTGCTGCCAGGACTGCTCGTCGTCGCCGGGCGCGGTCGGGCGGTCCTTGCCGTAGGAGATCGTGGTGATCCGTCCGGCGGAGACGCCCTTGGCGACGAGGTAGTCGCGCGCGGCGTTCGCGCGGCGCTCGCCCAGGGCGATGTTGTATTCCTCGGTGCCGCGATCGTCGCAGTTGCCGGCGAGCTGCACGCTCGCCTGCGGATAGCGCGCGAGCCAGGTGGCCTGACGATCCAGCGTTGCCTGCGCATCCGACGACAGGGTGTTCCCGGCGAGCGCGAAATAGACGCGGTCGCCGACGTTGGCGACCAGGTCCGCCTCGCTGCCCGGGGCCGGCGCGCCGGTGGGCGCCGCGGACGCGCCCATGCCGGAGGCGGCGCCGGTATTGGCATTATCGCTGCCGGAGCAGGCGGCCAGCAGGGCGGCGAGGCCGAGCGCGCCGATGAGCTTCATTCGCATGGTTGATGTTCCTGGAGATGGTTCAGTGACTGGAACGGAACGATGTCGGATCGCGGGTCCCGATCTGGACATCGCACCCGGTCGAAACAACGCATCTGAAACGACCAAATCCGGAAGGGCCGCCTGGTAGGAGGTCGTCAAGCCGCGGGCGACAGCTCGCGAATTACTGTCTCGTTACGCCTCCGGTCAAGTCGGCAACCGCCGGATTGGTGCGCCGATGCAATTTTTCTGCGCCCGCTAGCTGTTCAGCGGCGACCAGGCCGGGTCGGACGCGCCGCCGGGCGTGCGCAAGGCGTGGTCGTTGAAGCCGGCGATGTCGATGACGCCCAGGTTCGAGGCGAACCCGGCGCCGCCGGCGCCCGCGGCGTTCTGGCGGCAATAGGCCAGCACCCTTCCGTTGGGGCAGAAGGTCGGGCTCTCGACGGTGAAGCCCTGGGTCAGGATGCGCTCGCCGGAGCCGTCGGGCTGCATCACGCCGATCGAGAAGCCGCCGCCGCCGATGCGGGTGAAGGCGATCAGGTCGCCGCGCGGCGACCATACCGGCGAGCCGTACTGGCCGCTGCCGTAGCTGATCCGCCGTGCGTTGCCCCCGGACGCGCCCATCACGTAGAGCTGCGGCGTGCCGCCACGATCGGAATTGAACACGATCTGCGTGCCGTCCGGGCTGTAGCAGGGGCTGGTGTCGATCGAGCCGGAACTGGTCAGGCGCTGCGAGGCACGGCTGGCGAGATCGATCCGGTAGATGTCGGAACCGCCGCCGCGCGTGGCCGACAGCACGACCGAGCCGCCGTCGGGCGAGAAGCGCGGCGCGAAGCTGATGCCCTGGAACTCGCCCAGCACCTCCTCGCGGCCGCTGCCGAGGTCGAACAGGTACACCCGCGGGCGGTCGTTCGCGTAGCTCATGAAGGCGATCTGGTCGCGCGTGGGATGGAACCGCGGCGTCAGCACGAGCCAGCGGCCGCTGGTCAGGTAGCGGGTGTTGGCGCCGTCCTGGTCCATGATCGCCAGCCGCGTGGCCTGGTGTCCGCGCGGGCCGGAGCGCGCGACGTAGCAGATGCGGGTGTCGAAGTAGCCCTTCTCGCCGAGCATCCGGGCGTAGATCACGTCGGCGATCTTGTGCGCGATGCGGCGCCAGTTGGTCTCGCTGGTGGTGTAGGCGGTGCCCTGGATCTGCTGCCCGGCGAGCACGTCCCAGAGCCGGAATTCGACCCGCAGCTCGCCCGAGCCGGTGGCGTTGCCGGCCGCCACCGCCTGCGCGCCGAGGCTCCGGTAGCTGGCGAAGTCCGGGGTGCCGGGGGCGGCTCCCGGTGCGGCGCCGGACGAGGATGCGCCGCCCACCAGGCGGAACAGGCCGCAGCCGGCGAGATCGTCGCTGACCACCTGGCTGATCTGGTCGCCGAGGCCGGGACCGAACGACGGGATCGCGATCGGGATCGGTGCGGTGTGCGCCTGGTCGACGGTGATCTCCGCGGCACCCGGCCCGTTCGGCGCCGGGGCGGGCCGCTGCGCGAAGGCCGGCCAAGGCGACGCGACGAGGCCGGCGCAGAGCGAACCGGCGATCAGGCCGCGACGTCCCAGGCCAGTCTGATCGAAGCCGGTCCGATCGAAGCCGGCTCGATCGAGGCCGAGTTTCTCGAAGCCGGGTTTGTTGACGATGGTCATCGGCGGCATCCTTCCTGGTCCGGCCGGTTCAGGGCCGGAAGACGAACTTGATCTGATGGACCTGGCCGAGTTCCGACGGCGGCAGCGGCAGCCTGGCGCAGACCGGGCTCATCACGGCGGCGCGGGCGCGCTCGGCGAGCGCCCGGTAGGCCGGATCGGACGCCATGCGCGCCCTGTCCTGGTCCGAGAACTCGACCTGCCGCACCTCGCCGGCGGCATCCACCGTCACCGTCAGGTGAGCCTGGAACTGCGCGTAGTTGCGGGCCTCGGTGTCCTCCGAGTAGCAGCGCCGCACCTCGATGCCGATCGCGTGCTGCTCGCCCGCGCTCAGCGAGGCGGTGATGTCGCGGCCCCGGCTCGGAGCACCCCCCTGGGCCGGGTTGGCCCGGGCATGCGGCGGATGCGTCTGCGGCTGGTCGGCGCGGAGCTTCTCCAGCGTCGCCATCAGCGAGTGCGTGTCCGGCGCCGCGTTCTTGGTCTGGTTCGGCTGCGTCAGGTGCGAGGGCAGCGTCATGCGCGGCAGCGCCGGCAGCGGGGCCGGCGTCGGCGTCGGCGGGCTGACCGCGTGCGATGGCGCCGGCGGGCTCGGCAGCGGCGGCGGCGCGCGCACCGGTTCCGGCGATGGCTCCTGCAGCTTCGGGGGCACCGGCAACGGCGGCAACGGCGACGGCACCGCCTCGGGTGGCGGCGGCGCCGGAGGGGGTGGCGGCGGCGGTGGCGGCGCCTCCTCGACCGGCAGCTTCTCCGGTGGCGTCGGGCTCGGCGGCGCGGGACTGGGGACCGGCGCCGGCGGACGCGGCGGCGTCGCCTGGTCGGCCTTCTGCGAGGCGGACGGCGGCCCGGTGAACTGCATCTCCACCGCGGGCGGCTCCGGCGGCTCCGGCGGCTTGCCCTGCGGCATCAACACGATCAGCGAGAGCAGCGCCAGCAGGTGCAGCCCACCGGAGACGAACGCGCCTCGGCGCAGCAGGGGGTTGGGGCGCTGCAGCAGGCCGACGCCTAGAGCAGCGTCAGTCTGACTGGAATCGCTTCGCGATCCCAGTCAGCTGATAAAGCTGCTCTTTCCTCAGTCAAGCAGAGCATGAACGAAGTGATCATGCTCTAGACCGGAAGCCCGAAGCGGATGCGCCGCGACACGCGCACGCTCAGTGTCCCGCCTGCGGTGCGCCGGACGGCTGCTGCGCCAGCAGGGCGACGTGGGTGAAGCCGCCCGAGGTGATGCGGCCCATCACCTCCATCACCCGGCCATAGTCGATATGCTCGTCGCCGCGCACGAAGATGCGGTGGGCGGGATCGTTCTGCGACGCCGCCTGCAGCTTGGAGACCAGTTCGTCGGTGGTCATGGCGTCGTCGCCGAGATACAGCGAGCCGTCCGCCTTGATGGTCACGGTGATCGGCTTGGTGTCGTTGTTGACCTGCTGCGCGCTGGTCTTGGGCAGGTCGACGTTGACGCCGCTGGTCATCAGCGGCGCGGTCACCATGAAGATGATCAGCAGCACCAGCATCACGTCGACCATCGGGGTGACGTTGATCTCCGACATCGGCCGGTAGCGGCCGCGGCCCGATCCCATCCTGGAGCCCCCCATACTTGATCCCCGGCGTCCAGGTCCGGTCGAGAATGCCATGGCTCAGCTCCTCTCTTCGGCCTGGCGCGACAGGATGGCGCCGAACTCGGTGCCGAACGCCTCCAGCCGGGCGGCGAACCGCGACAGGTCGGAGTTGATCTTGTTGTAGGCGAGCACCGCGGGGATGGCGGCGACCAGGCCGATCGCGGTGGCGAACAGGGCCTCGGCGATGCCGGGAGCGACCACACTCAGGTTGGTGTTGTGCATCGCCGCGATGGCGGAGAAGGAGTGCATGATGCCCCAGACGGTGCCGAACAGGCCGACGAACGGCGCCACCGATCCGACCGAGGCCAGGAAGATCATCCAGCGCTCCAGGCGCTCCATCTCGCGGGTGACGGTGATCGCCATGGCGCGGTCGACGCGCTCCTGCACGCTGCCCCGGCTGAGGTCCGCCCCCTTGACCCGGGCCGAGCGCCGCCACTCCCCCATCGCGGCGCCGAACACGGCGGCGATCGGGTGGGCCGGCTTGGCGCCCTCGGTCTCGTAGAGGTCGTCGAGGCTGCCGCCGGACCAGAACCGGTCCTCGAAGCCGCTGGCCTGGCGGTTGGCACGCCGCATCGACATCGTCTTCTCGAAGATGATCGCCCAGACCCAGACGCTGGCCGCGATCAGCCCAACCATCACCAGCTTGACGACGAACGAGGCCTGGATGAACAGGCCCCACAGTGAAAGATCCCCGGTGGCCGCGGCCCCGAGATTAACCGCATCAACCGCGCGATCCAAATGCGCCTCCTCTCATAGCCTCAACAGAAGCGGGCCTCAAGAAAACCGGTCGCGCATCGTCCGCATCGGTCCGCCAGCCGCTTCGGAGCGCTTCCTTAGAGCCTCCGGGCGCGCAGCAGAAGCCAGCCCGGGAGCTGTCATGACAAAAACTGTTCGGATTTCGAACTGACGAGGGCGCCGAGCACGTCGCGCCAGAGCGGCGGAATGCGGGACGGCTTGAAGTCGTTCATCCGGATGCAGGCGAGCTCCACCTTCAGCTCGGCGGCGACCGTGTCGTTGCAGGCCAGCGAGTGCCGCAACCGGCAGCGTGCCCCGCCCAGCTCGGCGAGCCACGTTGTCACCGTCACCAGGTCGTCGAGGCGGACCAGGCGGTGATACCGGATCTGCAGGTCGCGGACCACGAAGCCGAGCCCGAAATTGTCCAGCAGGTCCGCCACCGGCGCGCCCAGGGAGCGCATCGCCTCGGTGCGCCCGCGCTCGGCGAAGGCGAGGTATTTGGCGTGATACATGACGCCGCCGGCGTCGGTATCCTCGTAATAGACCCGGAACGTGATGTCGTGACGCGCCATCGATCAGCCCTCTTCCAGCAGGTCGAGCAGGCCGGGCTGCCCGGCCTGGGATTGGGGCGGCGGCACCAGACCGAGATGCTTCCATCCGCGTTCGCCCAGCATCCGGCCGCGGCTCGTGCGCAGCACCAGCCCTTCCTGGATCAGGAACGGCTCGACCACGTCCTCCAGTGTATCACGCGCCTCCGCGAGTGCCGCCGCCAGCGTCTCGACGCCGACCGGGCCGCCGTGATGATGCTCGGCGATGCGCCTCAGGTAGCGGCGGTCCATGGCGTCCAGTCCGAGGCTGTCCACCTCCAGGCGGGTCAGCGCGGCGTCGGCAAGGGCCCGGTCCACCGCGGTATCAGCGCGCCTGCCGACGGTGGCGAAGTCGCGCACCCGGCGCAGCAGCCGGCCGGCAATACGCGGGGTGCCGCGGCTGCGTCGCGCGATCTCCTCGGCGCCGTCGTGGGTCAGGGCGAAATGCAGCTTCTCCGCTCCGCGCGAGACGATCAGGCGCAGTTCCTCCGGGGTGTAGAACACCAGCCGCAGCGGGATGCCGAAGCGGTCGCGCAGCGGGGTTGCCAGCAGCCCGGCGCGCGTGGTCGCCGCGACCAGCGTGAAGGGCGACAGGTCGATCCGCACCGAGCGCGCCGCTGGTCCCTCGCCGATGATCAGGTCGAGCTGGAAATCCTCCATCGCGGGATACAGGATCTCCTCGATGGCGGGCTGCAGGCGATGGATCTCGTCGATGAACAGCACGTCGCGCGGCTGCAGGTTGGTCAGGATCGCCGCGAGATCCCCCGAACGCTGGATGACCGGACCCGAGGTGGCGCGGAACCCGACCCCGAGCTCGCGCGCGACGATCTGCGCCAGCGTGGTCTTGCCCAGTCCCGGTGGTCCATGCAGCAGCACATGGTCGAGCGCCTCCCCGCGTCCCCTGGCCGCCTGGATGAAGACAGACAGGTTCTCTCGCGTGGCTTTCTGGCCGATGAACTCGCCGAGATGTTGCGGCCGCAGGCTGGCCTCGGCGGCGTCCTCCTCGGCACGGCGGGGGTCTATCGTCCTGCCGGCGGCCGGGGCGCGGCCGGCGTCGGTGTCGCTCATCTTGCCAGCTCCCTCAGGCTGTCGCGGATCACGGCCTCGAGGCCCGCGCCGTCACCCAGCCGCTCGATTACCCGCGTCACCACGGGTGCGGCTTCCAGCCGGCGGAAACCTAGTCCGGAGAGGGCGGCGAGCGCATCCCCCTCGATACCGCCGCCACCCGCGGCGGCGCCGAGCCCGGCCATCGACGCGGCACCGGTGGGCATCCCGCCGGCCTTCTCGCGCAGCTCGCTGAGCAGGCGGTCGGCAATACGCGCCCCCACGCCGGGCAGGCGGGTCAGGCTGGCCCGGTCGCCGGTGGCGATCACGGAGACGAGGTCGCGCGGCGACAGGCCGGACAGCACCGACAGCGCCAGCTTGGCGCCGACACCCTGTATCGTGGTCAGCAGGCGGAACCAGTCCCGTTCGGCATGCTCGGCGAACCCGTACAGCAGGATTGCATCCTCGCGCACGACGGTCTCGACCAGCACCCGCGCCGGTTCCGGCGGCCGTGGCAGGGCGGCGATGGTGCGCGTGCTGGCCTGCACCAGGTAGCCGACCCCGTTCACGTCGATGACGCAGCGGTCGGCCTCGACCTGCGCCAGCAATCCGCTGAGCTGTGCGATCACCTACTGAGCTGTCAGGATGCACCATCGACTGCGCCGGCTTGACGGTCCAAGCCGAACGATCACGGCAGCGACGTCGCGGGCAGCCGGGTGGGCGATCGGTCCGCACGCGCACTGGATGGCGAAGCTATGGTCGGTCATCGGGAATCGAGACGGGTGGTGCGGTAGATCGAGCTCAGGGATGCCTGGAAGGCGATGCTCTCAAGCACCAGATCCCCTGCCTCGATCTTGTCGGCCTGATCGGGCCATGTTCCGTCGATCCGCCGCCGCAGCACCTGCGCCCCGATCGACCTGCTCTGCAAGACGAGGATCTCCTGCACCGACGGGATGGTCGTGTACGACCATACGCCAGTCCACGTCTCGACGTGGTTGCCCGGAGACAGGATCTCGATCAGCAGGATCGGCTCCGCCAGTGTGGCTTCCTCAGTCTCGTAACGCGAGCATGCCACCGCAAGGTCCGGAATGCGGACATTCTGCTCCGCCGTCGTGCTCGGGATCACGCCCGGCGTCACCACGACACTGCATGGCGAGCCCGTTTCGACAAGATGGTTGGCAAGGAGCCGTGCCAGCTCGCCCTGTATGGCACCATGGCTGCGGTTCAACGGCGCCATGGCGCAGGGCTCGCCATCCACCAGCTGCCAGAAACCACCGTCGGGTGGCGTCCAGGCCAGGAACTCAGCGGCGGACATGAGACCATCCGCCTTGCGCAACGCGGTCATGGGGATCTCCAGGGGAACAGCCAACGTCGTGGAGTCAGGGGGTCATGAGTGCGTGCACATTAATCGTCGCAGCGGAATTATGCCATCCGCTTCCCCGACAGGATGCGCTGGCTGGTCGCACGGTGATGGGCGTGGCAGATCGCCACCGCCAGGGCGTCGGAGGCATCCGAGCGCCGGATCACGGCCCCCGGCAGCAGCCGGCGCACCATCATCTCGACCTGGTCCTTGGTCGCGGCACCCGAACCCACCACCGCGCGCTTGACGGTCATCGCGCCGTATTCGGCCACCACGATGCCGGCCAGCGCCGGGGCCAGCAGCGCCACCCCGCGCGCGTAGCCGAGCTTGAGCGTGGAGGCGCCGTTGCGGGTGACGTAGGTCTCCTCGACCGCAGCCTCCTGCGGGGCGAAGCTGACGAACAGCTCCTGCAGCTGGTCGTGCAGCATCTTCAGGCGGTCCGGCACGCTGTCGGTGCCGTCGGTCGCGAGCACGCCGTCGGCGACGTGGCGCAGCCGGTTGTCGATCGCATCGAGCACGCCCCAGCCGGTGAAGCGCAGCCCGGGATCGATGCCGATGATGCGCGTCAAGCGCGCATCCTGAAACGCTCCAGGGGGCGTGTCAGGCGGAGAGCTTCTCGGCGACGTCGTCGGGCAGGTCGAAGTTGGCATACACCGCCTGCACGTCGTCATTCTCCTCGAGTGCGTCGATCAGCTTGAGCATTGTCATGCCGCGCTCCTCGTCGAGGGTGACGACGGTCGCCGGACGCCAGTCGATCTTGGCCGTCTCGGGTTCGCCGAAGCGCGCTTCCAGCGCGTCGCGCACGACGAAGAACGACTCCGTCGGGCAGGTCACCTGGTGGCGCTCCGAATCGCTCTCGCTATCGTCCGCCCCGGCCTCGATGGCGGCCTCCAGCATGGCCTCCTCCGAGGCCGTCGCCGCCGGATAGGTCACGATCCCGAGGTGGGCGAACAGGAACGCGACCGAGTTGGTCTCGCCCAGGGCGCCGCCATGCTTGGAGAAGGCGGCACGCACGTCCGACGCGGTGCGGTTGCGGTTGTCGGTCAGCGTCTCGACGATGACCGCGACCCCGGCGGGTCCGTAGCCCTCGTAGCGCACCTCGACATAGTCGTCGCCGGCGCCGGCGCCGGTCGCCTTCTTGATCGCCCGGTCGATGGTGTCCTTCGGCATGTTGATCTCGCGCGCCGCCGACATCGCGCCGCGCAGGCGCGGATTGGACACCGGATCCGGCAACCCGGTGCGGGCCGCCACCGTGATCTCCCGGATCACCTTGGCGAACTGACGCGCCCGCCGCGCGTCCTGTGCGCCCTTGCGGTGCATGATGTTCTTGAACTGGGAATGTCCGGCCATGCTTCCCCCTGTCCGGCCTTACTTCGGTCCGGGCCTTGCTTCCTGCGCCCGCCTGATTTCCTGCGCCAGTCAGACCGCCTTGCCGTGGCAGTGCTTGAACTTGCGTCCGGAGCCGCACGGGCACGCGGCGTTGCGCGGGGTCTCCGCCCAGGCCGCCAGATGCGTCTCCGAAGGTTCGCTCACCTCCTGCAGCAGCGCCTCGCCGTGACCCTCCATCAGCATCGCCGGCGCCCGCCCCGCCGCCCGGTCCGGCAGGTATCCCCCCGCTTGCGCTGGCGCTGCCTGGGGGAACGGCTCGAGCGCATACGATGGCTGCTCGAACCCGATCGCATCCTGGACCTGTTCCTGCGGCACGTCGGGGGGCATCGCCACCTCGACCCGCGCCAGCATCGAGGTGACGCGCTCGCGCATCTCGTCGAGCATGAAGTGGAACAGCCGGAAGGCCTCGCGCTTGTACTCGTTGAGCGGGTCCTTCTGGGCGTAGGCGCGCAGCCCGATGCCCTGGCGCAACTGGTCGAGCAGCAGCAGGTGCTCCTTCCAGACCGCGTCGAGCGTGGTCAGCAGGAGCTGCTTCTCGATATACTGCATCAGGCCGGAGCCGAACGCGGTGGCCTTCGCGGCCATCGCCGCCGCCGCCGCCTGCTCGATGCGCTCGGTGACGCCCTGGGCGTCCATGCCGTCCTCGCGCGCCCACTCGGCGATCGGCAGGTCGAGTGCCAGCAGGCGGCTGATGTCCTCGGCAAGCTCGGCACTCTCCCACTGCTCGGCGAAGGCGCGCTCGGGGATGCGGCGCGCCACCAGCGTCTCGATCAGCTCATGGCGCATCTGCGCCACCGTCTCGGAGACGTCGTCCGCTGCCATGAACACGCGGCGCTGGCCGTACACCTCCTTGCGCTGGTCGTTCATGACGTCGTCGTATTTCAGCAGGTTCTTGCGGGTATCGAAGTTGCGCGCCTCGACCTTCTTCTGCGCCTTCTCCAACGCGCGGTTGATCCAGGGATGGACGATCGCCTCGCCCTCGCGGAGACCGAGCCGCTGCAGCATCCCGCCCATCCGCTCGGAGCCGAAGATGCGCATCAGGTCGTCTTCCAGCGACAGGAAGAAGCGCGAGCCGCCGGGGTCGCCCTGCCGCCCGGCACGCCCGCGCAGCTGGTTGTCGATGCGCCGGCTCTCGTGGCGCTCGGTGCCGATCACGAACAGCCCGCCGGTGCCCTTGACCGTCTCATGCCACTCACCCACCTGGTCACGCAGCGCCATCTCGCGTCGGACCCGCTCGATCTCGTCGGCGATGTCGCCGAGTTCCTGCTTGACGCGCATGTCGGCGTTGCCGCCGAGCTTTATGTCGGTGCCGCGGCCGGCCATGTTGGTGGCGATGGTGATCGCATCGGGAGCACCCGCCTGCGCGATGATGGTCGCCTCCTTCTCGTGGAAGCGCGCGTTCAGCACGTTGTGGACGACGCCGCGCTGCTTGAGCAGGTCGGACAGCATCTCGCTCTTCTCGATGCTGGTGGTGCCGACCAGCATCGGCTGGCCGGTCTTGTTGATCTCCTCGATCAGGTTGGTGACCGCGAGATATTTCTCATGGGTGTTGAGATAGACCTCGTCGTCGCTATCCTTGCGCGCCAGCGGCAGGTTGGTCGGGATCTCGACCACGTCGAGTTTGTAGATCTCGGCGAACTCGTCGGCCTCGGTGACCGCGGTGCCGGTCATGCCGGCGAGCTTGGGATAGAGGCGGAAATAATTCTGGAAGGTGATCGAGGCGAGCGTCTGGTTCTCCTGCTGGATCTCGACGTGCTCCTTGGCTTCCAGCGCCTGGTGCAGCCCCTCGGAATAGCGCCGGCCCTCCATCATGCGGCCGGTGAACTCGTCGATGATGATCACCTTGTCGTCGCGCACGATGTAGTCGGTGTCACGCGCGAACAGCGTGTGCGCGCGCAGCGACTGCTGCACGTGATGGACCACGGCGATGTTGAGCACGTCGTAGAGCGCCCCTTCGGTGACGATGCCGGCGGCGACCAGCATCGCCTCGACGGTCTCGGTGCCGGCCTCGGTCAGGATCACGGTGCGAAACTTCTCGTCCTTGTCATAGACGGACGGATCGGTGACGAGCTGCTTCACCACCTCGTCGACGGTGCGGTAGAGGTCGGAGCTGTCCTCGGCCGGACCGGAGATGATCAGCGGCGTGCGCGCCTCGTCGATCAGGATGCTGTCGACCTCGTCGACGATGGCGTAGTTGAAGGCGCGCTGGACCATGTCTTCCAGCCGGTACTTCATGTTGTCGCGCAGGTAGTCGAAGCCGAACTCGTTGTTGGTGCCGTAGGTGACGTCGGCGTGGTAGGCGGCATGCCGCTCGCCGTCGGACAGGTTTGGCACGATCACGCCGGTGGTCAGCCCGAGGAAGCCATAGACCTGGCCCATGTCCTCGGCGTCGCGGCGGGCGAGATAGTCGTTCACCGTGACCACGTGCACGCCGCGGCCGGACAGCGCGTTGAGATAGACCGGCAGCGTGGCGACCAGGGTCTTGCCCTCGCCGGTGCGCATCTCGGCGATGCGGCCGGAGTGCAGCACCATGCCGCCGATCAGCTGCACGTCGAAGTGGCGCATGCCGAGCACCCGCCGGGACGCTTCGCGCACCACCGCGAAGGCTTCCGGCAGCAGCTCGTCCAGGCTGGCGCCGCCGGCGATGCGGGTGCGGAACTCGACCGTCTTGGCGCGCAGGCCGGCATCGTCGAGCGCTGCGATCGCCGGCTCGAGGGCGTTGATCTCCGGCACCCGGCGCTGATGGGACTTCAGCGAACGGTCGTTGGCGGAACCGAACAGGGCGCGGGCGAGACTTGCGAACATGAGGGCCTTCCGGCGGTGGCGCGGGCCCGGCCGGACGACCGATCTCGCGGACGCGAGGGATCGGACGGGCACACTAACTAACTCGTGACTTAACTCTCCGCTGAGATAAGACCGGCGCACCCCCGGGTCAACCGAACCGGCTGGTCGTGCCAGCCTCGTCTTGTCGTGGCGTTTGGGTTCGGCCATGATCCGGCCGACTTGAACTTCGAGGTCTTGAACTCATGCGGCTTACCCGCCCGGCGGCGGTCCTGATGGCCGCCGCTCTGCTTGCTCCTGCACTCGGTTCGGGCGCCATGGCGCAGGCCGCCCACCATGCCCCCGGCGATGCCCCGACCAAAGGTGCCGGCGCGGCTGCTCCGGCTGCGAGCGCCAATCCGAACCCGGTCGTAGCCACCGTCAACGGTGACGCGGTGCATCTGGACGACGTCCGTGCCGCGGCGCAGTCGCTGCCGGAGGACATGCGCAACATGCCGCCCGGGATGCTGTTCCCGATGATCGTCAACCAGGTGATCGACCAGCGCGCCCTGCTGATCGCCGCCCGCAAGCAGGGCCTGCAGAAGGACCCGGCGGTGCAGAAGATCATGCAGGCCGCCTCCGACACGGCGCTGCAGAACGTCTACCTGACCCGCGCCATCACCCCGGACGTCACCGATGCGGCGGTCCAGGAGGTGTACGCCAAGACCATCGCCAGCAAGCAGGGCGACAAGGAGGTGCATGCGCGCCATATCCTGGTCGCCACCGAGGCGCAGGCCAACGACGTCATCAAGCAGCTCAAGGGCGGCGCGGATTTCGCCAAGCTGGCCGCCAGCATATCCACCGACAAGGCCTCCGCGGCACAGAATGGCGGCGACCTCGGCTGGTTCAAGCAGGGCGACATGCTGCCCGAGTTCTCCACCGCCGCGTTCGCGATGAACAAGGGCGACATCTCGCAGAAGCCGGTGCACACCCGCTACGGCTGGCACGTGATCCAGGTGCTCGGTACCCGCACCGCGACGCCGCCGGCGTTCGACACCGTCAAGGACCAGATCCGGCAGAAGCTGATCCAGCAGAACGTGCGCGCCACCGTCGAGAAGGCCCTCGTCGGGGTCAAGGTGGTGCGCTTCAAGCCGGACGGCACCAAGGTGACGGCGGCGGACCAGAAGGCGGCCGACCAGGGTGCGGCCGGCGGCGCCGCGCCGGTGCCTGCGCAGGGTGCGCCGGCCACCCCGGGCAGCTCGCCGAACGCGGACTGAGCCGGCGCCGATGCCTCCGGTCGCGGTGTCGCCGCTGGCACGGCCATTCCCGGCGATGCAGCCGGTCGCCGGCGTGCGGTTCGCGTCGGGAGAGGCCGGGATACGCTACAGGGACCGCACCGACCTGGTGCTGGCGTCGTTCGCGCCCGGCACCCGGGTGGCCGGCGTGTTCACCGGCAACAAGTGCCCCGGCGCTCCGATCGACTGGTGCCGCGACGCGCTGGCGGGCGGCGTCGCCCGCGGCCTGGTGGTGAATGCCGGCAACGCCAACGTCTTCACCGGACGGGCCGGCGTCGTCGCCACCACCGAGACCGCCGCCGCCGCCGCCGGCCTGCTCGGCTGCGCGCCGTCCGAGGTGTTCCTGGCCTCGACCGGCGTGATCGGCGAGGTGCTGCCGCACGCGAGGATCGTGGCCGCGCTGCCGGCCCTGCACGCCGCGCTGTCCGAGACCGGTTGGGAAGGTGCGGCGCGCGGCATCATGACCACCGACACTTTTCCCAAGGGGGCCGTCCGCCAGGCTCGTGTCGGCGGCGTCGAGGTGCGCATTCAGGGCATCGCCAAGGGGAGCGGCATGATCGCGCCCGACATGGCGACCATGCTCTGCTTCGTGGCGACCGATGCGGTGTTGCCGGGGCCGGTCCTGCAGGCCCTGCTCGCCCACGGGGTGGAGCGTAGCTTCAACCGCACCACGGTGGACTCCGACACCTCGACCAGCGACACCGTGCTGCTGTTCGCGACCGGGACCGCCGGCAACGCGCCGGTCGACGACGCGTCCGATCCCGTGCTGGAGGCGTTCGCCGAGGCTCTCGACGCGTTGCTGCTCGACCTGGCGCTGCTGGTGGTCCGCGACGGCGAGGGTGCCGGCAAGCTGATCCGGATCGACGTCAGCGGCGCCGTCTCCGAGCAGTCCGCGCGGCGGATCGCGCTCTCGGTGGCGAACTCGCCGCTGGTCAAGACCGCGATCGCCGGCGAGGACGCGAACTGGGGCCGCATCGTCATGGCGGTCGGCAAGAGCGGCGAGCCGGCCGATCGCGACCGCCTCTCGGTCGGCATCGGGGACATCTGGATGGCGCGCGACGGCACCGTCGTGCCGGGCTACGACGAGGCCCCGGTGGTGGCGCACGTGAAGGGCTTCGAGGTGCGGATCGCCGTCGATCTCGGCCTCGGCAGCGGCGCCGGCACCGCCTGGACCTGCGACCTGACGCACGGCTACATCGACATCAACGGCAGCTATCGCAGTTGAACTAGGCTACAGGGCGATGGGGCTGGTGTAATAGAGCCCGGCTTCGATACCCAAGGATGCCGATGGCCAACGTCTTCGACCAGGTGCAGGCGCCCGCTTCCGGCCCCAGGTCGGGCGGCCCCGGGTCCGACGGTCTGGTGCATCCGGAGCGGGTCTGGGGCTATGCCGGCTTCTGGTGGCGGGTGCTGGCATGGGCGATCGACAGCGCGATCCTCTCCGCCGCGACCATGCTGATCCACGCGGCCGTCGGCGGCAGCCCGCTCGACATGATCCGGACCCCGTCGCCCGGTCATGTGCTCGACGTCGGCTACGTCGACGCCAGCTATTTCACGGGCGGCGTGATGCCGGCGGACAGCATGCAGATCGCGCACGCGTGGCAGCTCCACGCGCCTGGATGGCCGACCCTGCTCACCCTGCTGCTGCCGATCGCCTACTTCGCGCTGCTGGAGTCGTCACGCTGGCAGGCGACCGTCGGCAAGCGGGTCTGTCGCCTGCGTGTGACCCGGCTGGACGGACGCCGGATCAGCTTGCCGTGCGCGATCGGACGCTATCTCGGCAAGTTCGTGTCGGCCCTCATCCTGGGCATCGGCTTCCTGATGATCGCCTGGACGCGGCGCAAGCAGGGGCTGCACGACCTGATGGCCAACACCCTGGTGGTGCGGCTGCGCGCGCCAAGCGACCTGGTCCGCTTCAACCCGCCGGACTGAGTGGGCCGCGTTTCTGGGCCGCATAGCCGGGCGGGACGGCGGCGATCAGGGTTTCCGGACCGCCTGGACCTCGATCTCGACCAGCCAGCCCGGGTTGGCCAGCCCGGCGACCTGGAAGGCAGAGCGGGTCGGCAGGTTGGGCTGTGCCGCGGTGCCGAAGAACTCCTTGTAGGCCTTCATCAACCCGGCGAAGTCGATGCGGCCGAGCTTGGGATCGGCGGCGATGTAGGCGTGCATCTGCACCACGTCGCCGAGCGTGAGGTGCAGTCCGGCCAGGGTCGCGCTGATCTTGCCGAGCGCGCTGCGGGTCTGGGTCTCGGTGTCGCCGTAGGCGGCCAGGGTCATCGCCTTGGCCGACTTGTCGGCGACGTCGGCCCCCATGCCGGACACGTAGATCGTGCTGTAGCCCGGCGGCACCTCGATGGTCGCCGCGATCGGGAAGGTCGGCACGTCGTGGCGGATCACGGGGTCGGCGGCGCGGGCGCCCCCGCCCAATGGAAGCAGCGCCGGCAGCAGCGTAAGCAGCAGCGTAAGCAGCCAGGGGGTGGTTCTCATGCTCAGCGCTCCGTGATCGGGGCCGGTCCGCGCACGGCGGCGACGTCCGCCGGGCTGACCGCGTCGGTGTAGGCGTTGCCGAAATGGGTGCGGACGTAGTTCACCACGTTGGCGATCTGGCTGTCGCTCAGCACGCCGGCGCCCTGCGGGTCCTTCAGGTCGCCGTTGAACCAGGGCATGCCGCCCAGTCCGTTCAGTACCACGTAGACCGGGTAGCCCGAGCTCGCGAGCTTGCTGTTGCCGGCCAGTGCCGGGATCACCGCGGCGCCGACGGCACCGCGCGCGTTGGCCATGTGGCAGCCCTGGCAGACCTGCTGATACACTTCGGCGCCCGTGGTCGCCTGGATGTCGCCGCCGGTGCCGTTGCTGGCCACGTCGGCGACGGCCTGCCGGCACAGCGCGAGTGCCAGCACGGCGCCGGCAGCCGCCCATAGCGACGTCCGGCTGAAGATCCTGCGCATCATGCGGCTCCAATCGCGCGCTGGTGAAGCTGGCTGAAGGCGCTGATCGACGACAGCAGCGCACCCTCCTGCCAGCACCCGATATAGGAGGCATGCTCGCCGGCCAGGACGACGCGGCCGTCCATCGTGGTCAGGGTCTTGTAGTGCGTCTTGCGGGCATCCTCGCTCCAGGTTCCGCAGCAGCCCAGCGTCCACGGCATCCGGCTCCAGGCGACGCCGACGCCGGTGACGAACTCGTCCCGGTACTGTTTGTGCAGCACCGAGCCCTGCGCCAGCGCCGCCTCGACACGCTGCTGCGGCGTCATGCCGGCGAACTGGTAGGCCGCGGGGCCAAACATGTAGCCGCCGAGCAGCACGGCCTTGCCGTCCGAGAAGTAGCCGTGGCTGGGGTAGGAGATCTGGCTGATCGGCTGGTCGGTGAAGCTGATGCCGCCGTAGATCGCCTCGTCCTCCTCCCAGAAGCGGCGCTTGAACTCGAGGCCGACCTTGACCGAGGAGGCATAGGGGACCGCGGCGATAACCTGCCGCATCGCAGCACTCACCTGCACGTCGAGTTGGCTCAGCACCGAGAGCGGGATGGTGCAGATGCAGTAGTCCGCCTTCGCCTGCTCCACCGCCCCGCCATGGCTCTCGTCGCTGTAGGTGACGGTGACCCCAGCCTGGTCCTGGTGGATGCGGCTGACCTTGACGTTGTGGGTGACGAGGTCGTTGACCTGCTTGGCGAAGGCGCGCCCGATCATGTCCATGCCGCCGACCGGCTGGAACATGGTCGTCTGCATGTCGTACACGGTGTTGAACGACAGCCAGTGCCAGAGGCCGGAGCGCATCACCTCGGCGCGGGGGAGCGGCTCGCCATCCGTGGGCGCGCCATCCGGCCCACCGCCGCGCGCCTTTGCGTAGCCGCGCCGCAGCGATGACATCGGGCCTTCGGCATAGGCGTAGTCGGCGTTGAGCAGGCCCCAGCCCTTCATCGCGGCGAGCACGTCGTGCTTCTCCTCGGCGCTCACCGGCTGATCGAGCTGGTTCTGGTTGATCGCCTTGGCCAGCAGCTCGGCGGTGTAGCCGGTGAAGTCGCTCAGCACGTCGCGATAGCGCTGCGGCTGGCCGCCGAAGGTCTTGCTGTTGTGCAGCCAGCTATTGTGGTTGACCTCGATGAACGGCTCCAGCGCGACCCCGAAGGCGCGGCAGTAATGCAGCAGGGCGCGATGATGGTAGGGGATCCGCCACGGTCCGGGATTGATGTAGTTGCCCGGCGCGAAATCCACCTTCTGGGTGTGGCCGCCGAGCTCGGTCAGCGTGTCGCCGCCGCGCAGGGTGAAGTTGCGCCCGCCGGAGCGGTTCTGGAACTCCAGCACGCGCACGCTGTAGCTCGCCTTCCGCAACTCGTACGCCGCCAGCATCCCGGTCAGCCCGGCGCCGAGCACGAGAACGCTGGTGCCGGCCTTGGCGCCGCTCAGCACCGGCGGACTCGTGAAATCCGTCCCCGCGGCGTGGCCGAGCTGCGTCATCGCCTGGTACATCGCGACGCTGCCCGCGGTGACGCCGATGCGGGTCAGCAACTGACGTCGGGTCGGCTGCACGCCCATTTGCATGTTTTTCAAGCATTATGCTCCAGAAGAATGCACAAATTTGGGGTAGATCCGAGAACGACCGAAATTATACTCCAGATGCCCACAGATGTTGCAGATTGTCACCGGGTAAACGACGTCTTCTCTCTGACACGATCGTTATCCGCTTGGCAACGATCGATCCACGTGCAGCCCGGCCTTGAACATCGGGCGGGCGCGGCTCGGCTCGCGGCTGCATCGGCCCGCGATTCGAGGCTCGCCTTGCCGTGCCGAATGGCTATGTTGGTTGCCGGCGCGTCGTCCGGGGCGTCGTCGATGCGAGACCGAGGAACGATGGATCACGCCTTTGCAACCACGGACGGGGCGGCCTGCCCGGCCTCGCCGGAGCCACGCCGGACCGATCTGCGACGGATCCGGAGCCATCCGGACCACTGGTATCCGCTGGCCTGGTCGTACGAGCTCAAAACCGGCGCCGTGCTCGCCTCCACCTACGCTGGCGAGCCGATCGTGCTGATCCGCCCCAAGGAGGGTGCGGTCTATGCCCTGGAAGACCGCTGCGCCCATCGCCAGGTGCCGCTCAGCAAGGGCAGCGTCGACGGCCAGTCGGTGCGCTGCTGCTATCACGGCTGGGCCTACGGGCGTTCCGGCAAGTGCGTCGATGTGCCCTATCTCGGCCGCGACAAGCTGCCGAACGGCGTGCGTGCCTACCCGTGCCGCGAGGTCAACGGGCTGATCATGGTGTTCCCGGGCGATCCGGGGCTGGCCGACGGCGTCAAGCTGCCGAGCTTCGGCGCCTCCGACGACCGCGCCTTCAAGACCAGGCGCTTCGGCCGCGTCGTCGGCTGCCACTACAGCTTCATGCACGAGAACCTGATGGACATGAACCATCAGTTCATGCACGCCAAGCAGATGGGGCAGATCCGGCCGCGCTTCCTCGGCCAGGACGCCGGCGAGGACTGGATCGAGGCGCGCTACAGCTTCGCTCGCACCGGCGGCAAGCAGCCGCTCGGGGAAGCGCTGATCTTCGGCGAGCGGCGCGGCACCGAGAAGAAGAACGCCGACCGCGACGTGATGACGATACGCACCGAATACCCCTACCAGACGCTGCGCATCCGCACCTCGGGCACCGAGGACGTGATGGACCTCTGGATCGCCTATACGCCGCAGGACGAGGCGCAGCGCAGCAACCGCACCTTCGGGCTGCTGTCGGTGCGCAAGCCCAAGATCCCGGGGCTGCTGCAGGCGGCCTGGCCGTTGCTGGTGATGTTCACCGAGCGGATCTTCCGCGAGGACCGCGAGATCGTCGAGATGGAGCAGGCGGCGCACGACGCGCAGGGCGAGGACCGCAATCAGGAAGTGTTCCCGGTGATCCGCAACCTGCGCGGCCTGCTGATGGCGCGTGGTCTAGAGGCGGCGTGACGCTGGCCGGCGCGCCGGCGCGCCTTGCGCAACTCACCACGCCCCGCTTCATCCTGCGTCCGCCGCAGCCCCAGGACGCGGCGGCGATCCATCGGCTGGTCAATGACTGGGGGGTGGTGCGGATGCTCCCCCGCCTGCCGTTCCCCTATCCGCGCCAGCTGACCGACGAGTGGATCGCTTCCGCCGCGACCCAGGCGGCGGCAGGGCAGGCGCATCACCTGGTCATCATCGCCCAGCCCGGCGCCCAGCTCCTCGCCGGACCCGCAACCGGCGACGAGGTGGCCGAGGGCGAGCCGGCACTGGAGACCGGGTCGGACAGGCAGGCGGCGGACGGCGAGATCCTGCTCGGCTGCGTGGGCGTCCGCATCGACAGCGCCAGCCGGACCGGGGATCTCGGCTACTGGATCGCGCGCCGCTACTGGAACGACGGCGTCGCCGGCGAGGCAGCCGGCCGGCTGGCGCGGTGGGCGCTGGCGCGGCTCGACATCGAGAAGCTGGTCGCGCAGGTCGCGACCGACAATCCAGCCTCGGCGGCGGTGCTGCGCCGGATCGGCTTCCGCGAGACCGGCACGGCGCACCAGCTTTTCCTGGCGCGCGGCGGCACCCATCCGGTGCTGCTGTTCGAGGCCGGGCACGCCGACCTGCGCCTGGCTCCCGTGCCGGTCGCGGGTGCGGCTGGGATCGGCGTGGCAGACGATGCGCCGCCGGGCAGGACGGTGCCCAGGACGGTCGTGGTGGCGGCCTGTGCGCTGATCGACAGCGACGGACGCATCCTACTCGCGCGCCGCCCGGAGGGCCGCTCGATGGCCGGCTTGTGGGAATTCCCGGGCGGCAAGCTGGAACCCGGCGAGACGCCCGAACAGGCGCTAATCCGCGAGCTGCGCGAGGAGCTCGGCGTCGACGTGTCGCAGGCCTGCCTGGCGCCGTTCACCTTTGCCTCGCACGGCTACGGCGATTTCCACCTGCTGATGCCGCTCTACCTGTGCCGGCGCTGGAAGAACGTGCCGCAGCCGAGGGAAGGGCAGAGCCTGGCCTGGGTGCGGCCGGAACGTCTGGCGGACTACCCGATGCCGGAGGCCGACAAGCCCCTGGTGCCGATGCTGCGCGATTATCTTTAGGCCGCTTGGCGGCAAGGCGGGCGTTAAGCCGCTTTGCGGCAAGGCGGGCCGGGACGGCGAGCCGCCAGCCCGCCTCGACGACCCGATCGAGATCGCGCGCCGCCGGGCGGCTCTGCTGCGCCCGTCGATGCGCCCGCTCGCTGTATTCGCCAGCCGCCTGCGCGCCGAGACTGGCAGGCCGGTGCCGGACATGGATCCCCTGGATAGCGGCGTCGAGGCGCGCCTGCTGCTGCTGCTGGAGACGCCGGCGGCGACGGTGCGGCAGGTCGGCTTCGTCTCGCGCGACAACGCCACGCCGACGGCGCGCAACATCCGGCGCTTCTGCGAGGCCGCCGGACTGCCCCGCGACATCATGCTTATCTGGAACGCGGTGCCGTGGATGGGCGACGGCGCATCCGGCCGCAACGTGGCACCCAGGCCGGACGAGGTCCGCGCCGGCCTGCTCCGGCTGCCGCCCCTGCTCGCGCTGCTGCCGCGGCTCGAGGTCGTCGTGCTCGCGGGCAGGGTGGCGCGGATGGCGATCGGCACGGTGCAGGCCGCCAGGCCCGGACTGCTCGTGCTGACGATGCCGCATCCGAGCCCGACCATCGTCTGCACCAGCCCGCGCGTCGGCGAAAGCATCGCGGGCACGCTGGCGGCGGCGGCGGCGGCGGCGGCGCTGCGGCGGCGGCCGGCGGGATGATGCCGGCCACCGCGTCGGCACGGGCATCGATTACGATATCGTGCGGGCCGTGGGCAGTCGCGGACACCACCGGCCCCGGAACGGGAGCGGTCCGGAGACGTCAATACCGCAATGCCGCTCGCCTCCTCGCGCATCCTCCTGCTCCTCGTGCCATCCGTCCTGCTGACCGCGCTCGGAACCGCGGGCGCCGAGGCTGTGCTGCGCGTGCCGTCGCCGTGGCTGTCGGTGCTGCTGGTGGCACTGCTCGCGGTCGGCTACGCCCGCATGACGCTGACCGCCTTCAGCTCGCTGCTCGGGATCGTGCCGCGCCGGCCGGAGACAATACCCGGGCCCTCCCCGACATCGCGCGAGCGCCCGCGCACGGCGCTGCTGGTCCCTGTCTACAACGAGCCTCCGGCGGCGATCGCGGCGGCGGTACGGATCATGGCCGAGGCTCTCGACCCGGCGGACGACGTCATCGTGTTCGTGCTCAGCGACACGCAGCAGCCTGCCCTGGTGGCCGCGGAAGCGATGGCATTCCCGGCATACGCGGTGTCGCGTTCCGGCATCGCCGTCCACTACCGCCGGCGGACGGCGAATATCGGGCGCAAGGCCGGCAACATCGGCGAGTTCTGCCGGAACGCCGGTCGCGACTACGACTTCGCGGTCGTGCTCGACGCCGACAGCCTGATGACCGCGAGCGCCATCCGCGGCATGATCGCGGCCCTGCGGGACGATCCGAAGGCCGGCCTGATCCAGTCGGTGTCCTACCTGATCGGCGGACAGACGCTGTTCGCCCGCATGCAGCAGTTCGGCGCAAGGCTGAACACGCCGCTCTCGGTGGCGGGCCAGCATCTGTGGCAGGGACGCCGCGGCACCTACTGGGGCCACAACGCCATCCTGCGGCTGGCGCCGTTCACCCGGCACGCCGAGCTGCCGTTGCTGCCCGGCCGGGCGCCGATGGGCGGCGAGATCCTGTGCCACGACACCATCGAGGCGGCGTTGCTGCTGCGCGCCGGCTGGGAAGTGCGGCTGGCGCCGGAGATCACCGGCTCCTACGAGACGACGCCGAGCAACCTCGTCGACCACCTGTCGCGTGAGCGCCGCTGGTGCCAGGGGAACCTGCAGCATCTTCGCCTGATCGGGGCGGCACGGCTGCGGCCGGAGAGCCGGCTGCATATCGGCATCGGCATCCTGCATTACCTGTCGTCCCCGGTCAGCCTCCTGCTCACCGCGCTGTTGCTGGCCGACAGCTTCGCCGCCCCGGCGATGGTGCACCGGGCGCCGCCCGCGCATCTCGTGCAGTCCCTGGTCTGGCTCACGGTGCTGCTGCTGTTCGGGCCGCGCCTCGTGAGCCTGGCGCGCGCGCTGGTGTTGCCCGGTTTCGCGCGCGGCTTCGGCGGTCGCCTGCGGCTGGTCACGAGCGCCCTGGTCGAGCAGGTCGCGACGATGCTGCTCTCGCCGATCATGATGGTGTCGGCGACCGGCTTCGTGCTCAGCACCCTCGCGGGCCGCGTGGTGGTGTGGAATGCGGCGGCGCGCGGCGACCGGGCGGTCGGCTGGGGCGAGGCCTGGCGTCGGCTGCGCTGGCACACCTGCATCGGCGTCGGTCTCCTGGCGACGCTCGGGCTCGTGCGCCCGTCATCGCTGCCGTGGGCATTGCCATTCCTGCTGGGACTGGTGCTGGCGGTGCCGGCCGCGATCGTCTCGGGCAGCGTCAGGCTGGGCGGGCTCACACGCCGGCTCGGGTTGTTCCTCACTGAGGACGAGTTGATGCCGACCGCCGAGCTGGCGGCGCTGTCGGCAGCCACGGCGGCCGACGCCGCTCCGGCCGGATCGCCGGCGCCCTGGCGGCCGCACCCGGTATCCTACCCGGCGCAGGCGATGTCCGACGCCGCCGCCACCTTGGCCGCCGAATAACCCTCATCCGGGCGGCGACCGTGCCTTGGCCGGTGACACGAGATCACACCTGCCGCGATATCTCGGCGCTCGCCGCCTGCAGCCGGTGGTTCGCTGGTCGCCTAGAGCATGATCACTTCGATCATGCTCTGCTTGACTGAGGAAAGAGCAGCTTTATCAGCTGCCTGGGATCACGAAGCGATTTCAGTCAGACTGACGCTGCTCTAATGACGCATCGAGGCGAACCCTGGGCGAGGCAGCGATGGCCTTCGAGGCTCAGCCTGCCGGCGGCTCCGGTGCGGCGTCCCGGCCGAGGGCATGGCCTCCGTTCGCAAGGCCGAGCGACAGTTGCGGCAGGCCCGGCCCGGTGCCCGCATCGGTGGATGGCAGGCCAGCCCGCCTGGCCTGCTCGGTGCGCGCGGTAAACAGCATGTCGACGTTGCCGCCGATCTCGCCCTCCACGACGCGGAGCAGCGCGTCATCGTCGAGATCGCCCCAGCGACGGCCGCGCGACGGCCCGTACGGCACGCGCACCAGCAAGGCGGGCTCGCTCGACCACGCCAGCATCTGTTCCACGCTGCTTAGCGCCAGCATGTCGCGCAGGTGGTGCGCGGTGACATAGGCATCCGGCGCCGCACGATGCGCGGGCAGCCCAAGCGCGCGATCGAGCCCGTCGGGCCGGCGCCAGTAGCGCAGCCCCTGGTTGGAATGGCCCGGCGCATCGGGCCAGAGGCGCAGGGCGCACTTGTAGGTGCAGATCCAGCGTGCCCGGCCGGAAAGTGCCGGCAGGCACCAGCGCTGCTCGAAGGCGGCGCGGTGGGCGACGAGGGCCACCGGCACCGGACCGGGCTCGCCCCGAAGCACCGGCGGCGCCACCTCCTGCCACGATGGCGCGTCGGCGACGTCCTCGTCGACGATATGGTGGATCGCGGAGGTTGCCGCCGAGATCGGCTTGCCCGGATGCACCAGGCGGCCCTGCGGCAGGCCGGACAGCCGCCACTGGCCGTCCTCGGCCACCACGTCCTGCCATCCGATCTCGACGACGCCGCCGTCGGTGAAGCTGTTGCCGGTGGTCTCGAGGTCGATCACGCGAAGAAGGGGCGTTCCAGTCATCGCCCCCATGTGGGCATACTGGCGCCGACCATACAGGGCGAGACAGCATGAATCCGACAGCCTGCATCCTGGTGATCGGCAACGAGATCCTGTCCGGCCGCACCCAGGACGCCAACATCCAGTTCCTGGCGAGGCGGCTGGGCGAGCTCGGCATCGCGCTGCGCGAGGTGCGGGTCATCCCCGACGTCCGCGAGACCATCGTCTCCAACATCGTGGAGCTGCGCGCGCGCTTCGATCACCTGCTCACGACCGGCGGCATCGGGCCGACGCACGACGACATCACCAGTCCCTGCGTCGCCGAAGCGTTCGGGGTGCCGTGGGAGATCCATCCAGGGTCGTTCGCCAAGCTGGAAGCCTACATGACCGCGTCCGGCGGGGCGGGCAGCTTCAACGCCGCCCGCCAGCGCATGGCGACGCTGCCCCGCGGCGCGACCCCGATCAACAATCCGGTCTCGGTGGCACCCGGCTTCAGCATTGGCAACGTCCACGTCATGGCCGGCGTGCCGCGCATCATGCGGGCGATGTTCGACGTGCTGGCGCCGCGGCTCGCCGGCGGAAAACCTGTGGTCTCGGCCAGCTGGCACGCCGACGGCCTGCTGGAGGGCGCGATCGCGGAGGGCCTGGAGTCGATCCAGCATCGCTTCCCGATGCTCGACGTCGGCAGCTACCCGTACGAGCGCCCGGACCGGCGCGGCGTCAGCCTCGTCAGCAAGGGCAGCGATGCGGATGCCGTGTCCGCCGCGGCGTCGGCTATCCACGACCTGATCGCGACGCTCGGCTTCATACCGGTCCAGGGCGAGCCGGCCGCGTAGGGCACGGCGCAGCGTCAGGTCAGCGCTTCACGGCCCATGGCGAGGAACTTCTCGCGCCGTTGCGCCCGCAATGCCGCCGGCTCCAGCGCCAGCAGGCCCGGCAGGGCCGCCGCGATCGTGCGCCCGACGGAGGCGATAGCCGACCTGGAGTCGCGGTGCGCACCGCCCAGCGGCTCCGGGATGATCTCGTCGATCAGGCCGAAATGCTTGAGGTCGTTCGCGGTCAGCCGCATCGCCTCCGCGGCGGCGGCAGCCTGGGCGGTGTCGCGCCACAGGATCGAGGCGCAGCCTTCGGGCGAGATCACCGAGTAGATCGAGTGCTCCAGCATGAAGACGCGGTCGCCCGCGCCGAGTGCCACGGCGCCGCCGGAGCCGCCCTCGCCGATAACGGTGGCGATGATCGGCACCGGGGCGGCGAGGAACGCGTCGGTCGAGCGCGCGATCGCCTCGGCCTGCCCGCGGGCCTCCGCCTCGATGCCCGGAAAGGCGCCGGCGGTATCGACGAAGGAGAGGATCGGCAGCCCGAAGCGCCCGGCCAGTTCCGCGAGCCGGCGCGCCTTGCGATAGCCTTCCGGCCGCGCCATGCCGAAGTTATGGTGCAGCCGGGTATCGAGATCGTGGCCGCGCTCGGTGCCGACCACGACCACGGCACGGCCCTCGAACCGGCCCAGGCCGCCCACCACCGCGTTGTCGTCGGCGAAGTTGCGGTCGCCGGCCAGCGGCAGGTAGTCGCTGATCAGGGCCGCGATGTAGTCCAGCGCGTGCGGTCGCTGCCCGTGGCGCGCGACCTGCACCTTCTGCCAGGCGGTCAGCTTGGCGTAGGTGAGCCGAAGCTGCTTCTCCGCCTTGTCGGTCAGGCGCGCGACCTCGTCGTCGATGTTGATGCCGTCGGTCTCGGACATCCGACGGAGTTCCTCGATCTTGTCCTCGAGCTCGGCGACTGGTTTTTCGAAATCAAGAAACTGACGCATGGCGGGCGTTTAGCACAGTTCTCGGCGGTGCCAATCCCCGCCCTGGCATCGGCTCGGACGGAACTGCTCCGCGATCTCAATCGATTGACAAGGCTGCTTTTTCCATCGTCAGCCGATACGAGGCCGTGCCGGTCAGGCTCCCGGGCAACGCCTCGCGGGCGCGTCCGCGGCGCCGTCGGCGGCCCCCTGCGACGCGCGCATCGCCAATGGATGATGCATCTCGACCAGGCGCTGCAACCGCTCGGCCAGCACGTGGGTGTAGATCTGCGTCGTCGCGATGTCGGCGTGGCCGAGCAGCACCTGCAGGCTGCGCAGGTCAGCCCCGCGCGCCAGCATGTGGCTCGCGAAGGAGTGCCGCAGCACGTGCGGCGACACCCGTTCCGGCGCCAGCCCGGCGGCGCGCACGGCCTCGGCCAGGACCAGGTCGAAGCCCTGCCTGGTCAGTGGCCGGCGCGGATCGCGCCCCGCGAATAGCCAGGGCGACTGCGTGGCCGGCGCCGCGGCCAGGAGGTCGGCCGCCGCCGCGCGCGCCGCCTCGGACAGCGGCACCACCCGCTCGCGACCGCTCTTGCCGCGCACCAGCAGCATCGGCGCGTCGACGACGAGCGATGTGCGGCGGAGGGCCAGCATCTCCGAGACGCGCATCCCGGTAGCGTAGAGGATCTCGATCGCCGCCCGCGCGCAGCTTTGTCGTGCCGCTGCGACCGGCGCCGACATCATCGGGCCGGTCATCGGGCCGTCTGGGGCGCAGGCGGCGAGCAGGCGGTCGACCTCGTCCTCGGACAGCACCCGCGGCAACGTGCGCGGCAGGCGTGGCTGGTCCAGATGCTGGCATGGATCGTCGCGGCGTATGCCCTCTCGCAGCAGGTGCCGGTGGAACTGCCGCAGGCACGACAGCCTGCGGGTCGCGGTGCGCGCCGAAAGCCCGCGCGCGTGCAGGCCGGCCATGTAGTCCTGCAGCAGCGGTGCCGAGGCCTGCGACGCACTCTGCCCGGCCGCTCGCGCGTGGCAGGCGAAGTCGGCGAGATCCGCCGCGTAGGCCTTCAGCGTGTTGGGCGCGGCACCGCGCTCCGCCGCCAGCATCTCGAGAAAGCTCTCCAGATAACGGTCCATGCGATCCGGCTCGTCCGTGCAGCCGGCTCAGTTGGTGCCGAAGCGGTCGTTCGGCAGCACGATATGCACGAGCCGCACCTGCGGCTTCGGCGGCGATGCGCCCAGGTAGATGAAGCCCGCCGCCAGCGCCATGATCCCGGCGCCGAAGAGGATGGCGAAGAAACGGAGCATGCGATTTCCTCCGGCAGAACCTGGCGCCGCCCACGGCGGCGCCGGACAGTGCCCGCCCGCGCCACGCCGCCCGATGGCTGGCCTGGAGCCTCTATGCTAGCTTCGAGCGCATGTCACGCGGTAGTGCCACGATCCAGGATCAGTCCGTGCGCGATGGAGCCACGAACACGGCCTTGCCGGCGGCACCGTGGAGCGGGCGCTCGATCGTGCTGGTCGGGCTCATGGGCGCCGGCAAGACCACCATCGGACGCCGGCTGGCGGCGCGGCTCGACCTCCCGTTCCGGGATGCCGACATCGAGATCGAGCAGGCGGCCGGACGCAGCATCGCCGAGATGTTCGCCCTCTGGGGCGAGACCGAGTTCCGGGAAGGCGAGCGACGCGTCATCTCGCGGCTGCTTTCCGAAGGTCCCGTCGTGCTCGCGACCGGCGGCGGTGCCTTCATGGACCCGCGCACGCGGCAGGCGATCCGCGCGCAGGCGTTGTCGGTGTGGCTGCGCTGTCCGCTGGCGACGTTGGTGCGGCGGGTCAGCGGGCGCACCCATCGTCCGTTGCTGGCCGGCGGCAACGCGCGCGAGATCCTCGAGGGACTCATGCGGGTTCGACATCCTGTCTATGCGGAGGCCGACATCGTGATCGACTGCGACGACGACGGCACCGAGCACACCACGCGTACCGTGCTCGTCGCCCTGACCGGCTACCGGCGGGTCGGCACGCCGCCGCCACGCTCGGTGCACGTGGCGCTGCGGCGCGGCGCCTACGACATCCTCATCGGTCCGGACGTGATCAGGCGGGCTGGTTGCCTGCTCTCGGAAGTGCTGCCGCAGAAGCGCGCGATGATCGTCACCGACGAGACCGTGGCCGCCCTCCACCTGCCCGCCCTGCGCGGCGCCCTGCAGGCGGCCGGCATCGACGCCGGCGTTATCGTGGTGCCGCCAGGCGAGGCCAGCAAGAGCCTGGCCGGGTTCGCGCACGTCACCGACGCTCTGCTGGCAGCTCGGGTCGAACGCCGCAGCACGGTGATCGCCCTGGGTGGCGGCGTCGTCGGCGACCTCGCGGGCTACGCGGCGGCTTCGGTCATGCGCGGATTGCCGTTCGTGCAGATCCCGACCACGCTGCTCGCGCAGGTGGACAGCTCGGTCGGCGGCAAGACCGGCATCAACACGACGTTCGGCAAGAACCTGATCGGCGCGTTCCACCAGCCCCTGGCCGTGCTGGCGGATACCACGGCGTTGGCGACCTTGCCGGTGCGCGAGTTGCGTGCCGGCTACGCCGAGATCCTCAAGGCCGGGCTGATCGGCGACCGGGCGTTGTTCGACTGGTGCCTGCTCCAAGGCGAAGCGCTCGTAGGCGGCGACCCGGGACTACTGGCCGAGGCGGTCGCGCGTGCCTGCGCCTTCAAGGCGGCCATCGTCATCGACGACGAGCGCGAGGAGAAGCCCAGCGGCGGACGCGCGCTGCTCAACCTTGGCCATACCTTCGCGCACGCCCTGGAGGCCGAGCTGCGTTATGACGGCCGCCTGCTGCATGGCGAGGCGGTGGCGATCGGGCTCGGCCTGGCGATGCGGCTCTCGGCGCGACTCGGCCATTGCGACGCGGCCGACGCCGAGATCGTGACGGCCCACCTCGAGGCGGTGGGCATAGTGGCCCGGATCGCGACCCTGACATCGATCCGGGAGGTGACGCTCAGCGCCGACGCCCTGCTCGCGCACATGCGCCGGGACAAGAAGATGCGCGACGGGCGACTGGCGTTCATCCTGTCGCGCGGCATCGGCCAGGCCTTCACCTCTCGCGAGGTGCCGCAGGCGGAGGTCGCCTCGCTGCTTCTCGACGAAGGTTGTGTCAAAGCGGCTAAATGAGCCGAACGTGACACTTTGTAGCATTTCCGCCACATGAGCGCGGCGTGCCAGGCCGTGCGGCATCCGCGGCTGAAAGACTTTGTTCCTGTTCTCCGCCCCTAGAACGGCGAGCCCGCGGAAACAATGACGTTGCCAGAACAAACTGTGTTGTTTGCGTCACATCGACACCTTGAATGGCTAAGGACTTACGGGACGGGTTCTCCAATGGCAACCGGAAGATCTATATCGGGCTTAGACAGCATGCTGAGGCTGTGCCGCCGATGGTCGGCAGGCGCTCACATGGATGATTATGAGGACGAGAAAATGCGTCTGCGCACGGCGTTACTTGCAACCACACTCCTGGCCGCTGCCCCCGCTGCCGCCATGGCTGATCCCGTCATCGGACCCTATGTGAGCCTTGGCGCGGGTTACAATCTCGAGCAGAGCGTAGGCGTGCATTATGCACCGACGACGCTGTCCGGCGGTAACAAGGCGACCTTCCGCTTCGGCGACGGGTTCACCGGCGAAGGTTCCGTGGGCTTCGGCTTCGCCAATGGCCTGCGTACCGAGATCGAGGGCCTCTACCTCCAGAACAACGTCAACCATCGTCGCACCACCGTGGTCCCAGGTTCGACGACCGGTCACGACGAGAAGTATGGGCCGATGATCAACGTCCTCTATGACCTTGACCTGGCCCAGTTTGGTCTCGCCCTCCCGGTCACCCCATACGTGGGTGTCGGTGCCGGCTACCTCTGGGAACACCTGTCGCCGTTCACGACCGTCTATAATGACGGCAGCATCAACCGTACCGGTGGCACCCAGGGCAGCGTCGCCTACCAGGGCATCGTCGGCGTCGCCTTCAACATCGAGCAGGTTCCTGGCCTGGCGCTGACCGGCGAGTATCGCTTCATCGGCACCTTGCCGAGCGAGACTGGCTCCGCCTTCCAGTCGACGTCCTACAATAGGACCGGTATTCACAAGGGCAACGCCGATTTCAATGACGGCTACAACCACTCCTTCATGGTTGGTCTGCGTTATGCCTTCGACACGGCGCCGCCGCCGCCGCCGCCGGCTCCGGTGGCAGCACCGCCGGCCCCGGCCCCGGCGCGCACCTACCTGGTGTTCTTCGACTGGGATCGTTCCGACCTGACCGGCCGTGCCCGCGAGATCATCGCCGAGGCGGCACAGGCTTCGACCCGCGTGCAGACCACGCGTATCGAGGTCAACGGTTACGCTGACACCTCCATCGCTATCCCGGGCGCACGTGGCCAGCGCTACAACCAGAACCTCTCGGTCCGTCGGGCCCAGAGTGTGAAGGCAGAGCTGATCCGCGACGGCGTGCCGGCGACCGCGATCGAGACCCAGGGCTTCGGCGACACCCACCCGCTGGTGCCGACCGGACCCAACACCCGCGAGCCGCAGAATCGGCGCGTCGAGATCGTCCTGCACTGACCGTCCGTTACGCTTTGTTATGAAAGGGGCACCGAGAGGTGCCCCTTATCATGAGAGGATGCCTCAGAAGGCGTCTGGCTTTCTCGTTTTTGGTATTACATGGCAGCTTGGCCAGGAACAGGGTAGCTGAAGCATGGAATCAAATGCGGCGGACACGATGTCGACCCTCGGCCCAAACCCAGCCGCTGTCATGATCGATCACCAGCCTGCACCGGGCCTGTTCCGGCTCACGGTGGCCAGGCGCAAGCTCGCTGCGCAGTTCTTCCGCTTCGGCGTCGTCGGGGTGCTCGGATTCATGTGGGATACGGCGACTGTCCTGTCGATGCGCCACCTCATCGGCCTGACCGGGGCGCTGATCCTCGCCTACTTCGTCGCCGCTTCGATGAACTGGCTGATGAACCGGCTCTGGACTTTCCGCGGGACGGGTTCGGCCGGCAGCATGCTTCGCCAGTGGGGTACCTTCCTGGCCGCCAACTCGCTCGGCTTCCTGCTCAACCGCGGCACCGCGCTGATCCTCGTCTACACCGTGCCGTTCTGCAACGCGCATCCGGTGCTGGCCCTGGTCGCGGGAACATTCGCGGGCATGTTCTGCAACTTCACGCTGTCGCGCAGGCTGGTGTTCCGCTAGGGCGGCAGCAGCACCTGTACCGGTCCCTCGGTCCCGATGCCGCCAGGCATTCCGCGGCAACACCGTTGCACACGTCCTCGCCCGCGCGGACCGGCTGCTTTCGTATCACGCATGCCTGCGCTAGGTGATACTGAGCGGGCCGGTATCGCCTCGCCCAGCTTCAGGCCCAGCTTCAGGATCGTCCGCCGCACCCATGTCGATCAGTTCATCACCTTCCAGTCCAGCAAGTTCAAGCCCGGCTACTTCAAGCACGGCTACTTCAAGCAACGACATACGTGCCGCCTTCCTCGACTATTTCGCGGCCAACGGGCATCAGGTGGTGGCCTCCTCGTCGCTGGTTCCGCGTAACGACCCTACCCTGCTGTTCACCAACGCGGGCATGGTGCAGTTCAAGAATGTCTTCACCGGCCAGGAGACGCGGTCGTATCGACGCGCGGCCAGCGCACAGAAGGTCGTCCGTGCCGGCGGCAAGCACAACGATCTCGACAATGTCGGCTACACGGCACGGCATCACACCTTCTTCGAGATGCTGGGCAACTTCTCCTTCGGCGACTATTTCAAGCCGCTGGCGATCGAACTTGCCTGGAAGCTCGTAACCAGGGAGTTCGGCCTGCCCGCCGACCGCCTGCTCGCGACTGTCTATGCCGAGGACGAGGAAGCCGCGGCACTCTGGAAGCGCATCGCGGGCTTGCCTGAGAGCCGCATCATCCGCATCCCGACCGCGGACAACTTCTGGCGGATGGGCGACACCGGGCCGTGCGGTCCCTGCTCCGAACTGTTCTACGATCATGGCGACCACGTCCCCGGTGGTCCGCCAGGTTCCGCCGATGAGGATGGCGACCGCTTCATCGAGATCTGGAACCTGGTGTTCATGCAGTATTTCGAGGATCCGCCAGGCACGCGCATGCCGCTGCCGCATCCCTCGATCGACACCGGCCTGGGCCTCGAGCGCTTTGCCGCGATCCTCCAGGGCAAGCACGACAACTACGACACCGATACGCTGCGCGCCCTGATCATCGCCTCGGCGGAAGCAACCGGTCAGGAACCCGACGGCCCGTTCAAGACCAGCCATCGCGTGGTAGCCGACCATCTGCGGTCGTCGTCGTTCCTCATCGCCGACGGCGTCCTGCCGGCGCGGGAAGGCCGTGGCTACGTGCTGCGCCGGATCATGCGCCGCGCGATGCGCCACCTGCACATGATGGGGACCACCGAGCCGGTGTTCTACCGTCTGGTGCCGGCGCTGGTCCGGCAGATGGGCGCCGCCTATCCGGAACTGGGCCGCGCCGAGCCGCTGATCCAGGAGACCATGCGTCTGGAGGAGGACCGCTTCAAGGCGATGCTGGAGCGCGGCCTCGCCCTGCTCGCGGAGGAGACCGGCCGCCTCGGCAGCGGCGCCCCGCTTCCGGGCGACGTCGCCTTCAAGCTCTACGACACGTTCGGTTTTCCGCTCGATCTCACCCAGGACGCATTGCGCGAGCGCGGGCAGTCGGTCGATCTGGCGGGCTTCGAGACGGCGATGTCGGCGCAGCGGCAGCGCGCCCGCGCCGCCTGGTCCGGATCCGGAGAGGCGGCCACCGAACGCATCTATTTCGAGCTGCGCGAGCAGCTCGGCAGCTCCGAATTCCTCGGCTACTCGACCGAGCAGGCCGACGCCGAGATAACGGCACTGATCGTCGGCGGCGAGGCGCGGCAGAGTGCCGCGGCCGGCGAGACCGTGGCGGTCCTGCTCAACCAGACGCCATTCTACGCCGAAAGCGGCGGCCAGGTCGGCGACGCCGGCCGCATCACCGCTCCCGGCCTGACGATCGAGATCACCGACACGCAGAAGAAGCTCGGCGAGCTATTCGTGCATGTCGGACGCGTCGTCTCCGGGGTCGCGAAGTGCCGCATGCCGGTGACCGCGACGGTCGATCATGCGAGACGCCGGGCGATCCGGGCGCATCATTCCGCCACCCACCTGCTGCATGAGGCGCTGCGCCGTCATCTCGGCACGCATGTGGCGCAGAAGGGCAGCCTGAACGCGCCGGACCGGCTGCGCTTCGACGTCAGCCAGCCACGGCCTATCGAGCCGGCCGAGCTGGCCCTGGTGGAAGCCGAGGTCAATGACCGCATCCGCGAGAACAGCGAAGTCGTCACCCGCCTGATGACACCGGAGCGGGCCGTCGAGGAAGGCGCGATGGCGCTGTTCGGTGAAAAGTATGGCGACGAAGTGCGTGTCGTGTCGATGGGCCACGCCGACGCCGAGACGGGCGCCAAACCGGCCTACTCGATCGAACTCTGCGGCGGCACCCACGTGAAGCGCACCGGCGACATCGGGCTGTTCAGGATCACCGCGGAAACCGGCGTCTCCGCGGGCGTGCGCCGGATCGAGGCGGTCACGGGCCGGGTCGCCGAGCAGGCGGCCCTGCTCGCCGAACAGCGTCTCGGCGCCGCCGCAAGCCTGTTGCGCGTGCAGCCGGCGCACCTGGGTGAACGTCTCGCCAGCCTGATCGAGGAGCGCCGCGGCCTCGAACGGCAGCTTTCGGATCTGCAGCGCAAGGTCGCACTCGGCAGCGCCGGCAGCGAGGTGTCGCCACCTGCGACCGAGGATGTCGGCGGCATCGCGTATGCCGCACGCAACCTCGGCGAGGTGCCGGGTCGCGAGCTGAAGGGGCTCGCCGAGGCGATCGGCAAGCAGATCGGTTCCGGCGTCGTCGCCCTGCTCTCCACCGCCGAAGGCAAGGCGAGCATCGTGGTGGCCCTGTCGGCGGATCTTGCCGACCGGCTGGATGCGGTCGAACTGGTGCGCGCCGCCGCCGCTGCCGTCGGCGGCAAGGGCGGCGGCGGACGTCGCGACATGGCCCAGGCAGGCGGTCCCGACATCTCCCGCGCGGCGGAGGCTTTCGACGCGATCCGCAGCCTGATCGGAGCCAGACAGGCCGCATGAGGCCGACGCTCCGCTTGTGCCACGTCGGATTGCTCGCCGGCTTCGCCTGGGCCGCTACCAGCGGTGCTGGCAATGCGGCCGATAGCCGCCACCGGCAGCGTGCCGCCGCCGCACACCATGCCAAGGCGCCGACGCGCCAGCCGGCCGCGACGGCACCCGCCGCCGAGAACCTCGTCGTGCACGGACAGAAGCGCTTCAGCCCCGCGCCGATGCCGAACCAGGAGATCCACGATCCGGCCGATCAGCTGCGCGACCCGAATACCGGGGCGCCGATCGGCAGGTTCGGCCCCGCCTACATCGATGCCAACCCGGCGCCGCCAGTCAATCCAGGGCTCAAGGGCGACCAGAGCCCGATCGCCGCCGGCGTTCAGCGCTAGAGCATGATCACTTCGATCATGCTCTGCTCGAGTGAGGAAAGAGCAGCTTCATCAGCTGCCTGGGATCGCGAGGCGATTCCAGTCAGACTGATGCTGCTCTAGCAGTCTGTCGGAGTGAGGCGGGAGGGCAAGCTCGTCGGCCAAAGCAAATTCGGTGGTAAGGAGCCCATTTGTGCCACATCCGAAGCGCCATGGCGGGTCGAG
>JAABUX010001483.1_pt1 | contig 35319 bp, 35 predicted proteins | sample 5561851 | NCBI WGS metagenome assembly JAABUX01 (sample SAMN10711883, study PRJNA513361) | rock metagenome | isolation source: Antarctica rocks | place: Antarctica: Victoria Land, Richard Nunatak red sandstone | collected 2016-01-03
CCGTCAGCCTCCGAACGGCCACCAAGGGCGGAGATGGAGTGCCACCCACCGGCCCACAACGCAGGCCCACCATTTCCTCGCCATGATGGTGCGCCCCCCGCGCGCGGTTGATCTGCTGGCGAATTCAGAGTTGGCTGTTTGTTCACGGGCGCTGGAAGCCGGTGACCTCGCTTTAGTAGCCGCTCCTGGCCCCTTGGCGGCCATCTGAATAACCGGTGCTGTTGGAGCCGCTGATTTCGCCAGCAGTATCACTCTCGATGATCAGGCTGCGAGCAGCTTCTCCACCCTCGAAGCCGAACTGCTCAGCAGACGCCGGTTCGCGTCGCAGGCCGAGGCCCGCATGGCCTGCTTCAGCTACGTCGAACCAAAGGGTTCGCCGGACATCGAAGGCTGGTACAACCCTGTCTACCTGCATTCCAGCCTGGGCTACCGCTCGCCCATGGCCTACGAAGCCGGCATGGAGGCCGCCCTGACCACGACCTAGCCCCCAAGCCCGCAAACCGTCCATCAAGGCGGGGCAATCCTAGCCGATCGGCAGGTTGATATAGAAGACATAGCACCAGCTATAGGTCTGCGTCAGCTAGCCGCCGATCACGGGGCCGAGCAAGGGCCGGCCATCACCGCCACGCCCCACATCGCCATGGCGGAGCCCTGCTTTTCCGGCGGATTGATGTTGAGCAGCACCGTCTGCGACAGCGGCACGAGGGCGGCCCCGAACACGCCTTGCGGCAGCCGGAACAGCACGATTTGCACCAGGGAATGCGCCAGGCTGCACAGGATCGAAGCGGCGGTGAAACCGGCGACGAAGACCAGGAATAGCCGCTTCAGTCCAGACCGGCTGGCCAGGAAGCCGGTCGGCGGCGTCATGATCGCCGCGGCGGCGATGTAGGACGTCAGCACCCAGGCAACCTCGTCCTAGCTCGCCGAGACGCTGCCCTGGATATAGGGCAGGGCCACGTTGGCGATGGTCGTATCGAGCGCCTGCATGAGCGTGGCCAGGATCACGCGGGCCGTGATCGCGGCGCGGTTGCCGCCATCTGCCGCCAGCCCGGCCTCCATCACGGTTCCCGCTTGACTTGCGCATGGCCAACCAAGCCGGTCAGCGCGGCGGGCCAGCCGCGCACATGCCTGGCCTCGACATCGACCACGACGCCCATCCCGGCACGCAGCGGCGGCAGGCACTAGCCGTTCGTGTCCACGTGCACCCGCATCGGAATGCGCTGCACGACCTTCACCCAGTTGCCGTTGGTGTTCTGCGCCGGCAGCAGGGAGAATTCCTGTGCTGCAACCGGGCTGATGCTCTCGACGGCGCCATGCCATTCAACGCCAAAATACATATCTGCCGTCACGGTGACTTTCTGCCCCGGGCGGATATGGGTCAGCTCCGTTTCCTTCGGATTCGCATCGACCCAAACGTCCGACAAGATGAGATAGAATGCAGTCATCGAGGCCTGCAGGTATTTGCCGGGCGCGATCGCAGGGACGTTCGTCACGATGCCGGCGAACGGCGCTTTGACCACGGCATGGTCAAGTTGCCGAGCCGCCTCGCCCCGCAGCGCCAAAGCATCCAGATAGCGGGTCTGCTGCTCCACCGCGATGGCGGGGTCGCCGCTGAGGTTGGCCGCCACAGCCGTGAGCTAGCGGTTGATGGAGACCAGTTTCTGCTGCGAGTTTAGCAAGTTCCGCCGCGCCGCATCGAACGCTGCCTGTGACGCGACATGCGCATTCAGCAGATCCTGTGCCCGGTACAATTCCGACGCATAATAATCGACGTCGATTTAGGCCTGCTTGATCTGCGTCTGAGTGTCTTGGTAGTTCGCCTTGAGGGCATCGATGTCGTTGCGGATCAATCCAAGCTGCGCGTCGGCCCGGTCCAGCGCCAAGCGAAACGGCAGGTCATCGAGCCGATAGAGCACCTGACCGGCTTCGACGTGCTGGTTTTCCGCGACGTCAACCTGCTTGACGATGCCGGACACATCGGTCGATACGCCAACCTTGCTGGCCTCGACATAGGCACCGTCCGTCGACATCACCTGCCCGCCGCCGGCATACCAGAACGCGCCCCCCCACACCAGGGCGATGGGAAGCAGGAACAGGACCCAGCGCTTCCAACGCAGCTTCCCAACCCGGGACGCCCTTCGTGTCGTTGCAGCCCGCCCGACCGGCGCCGCGATCGTGTTGACGGATGCCCCTTCGGCCTCGTTGCCGGGCATAGCCTCTCCCTCGACGACATGCGGCGCAACATGGCGATGGCTCGTCCAGATGAAAAACTATGCCTGTTGCATTCACTGCTGAGGAAATTTCAGTAATGCAGCGGGGTAGCTTGGCCGACCTGACCGCCTTTGTCCCGGTGGCCGATCACCTGAGCTTCCGCGAGGCGGCGTCTCGGCTTCGCGTTACCGCATCAGCCCTCAGCCACTCGATGCGGCAGCTCGAGGAGCGCCACGGGGTCCGGCTGCTCGGCCAGTTACGACCGGCTATCGACCAGATCGCCGACGCGCTGGAGGATTTGAACCGGGAGCGCAGCCGCCCCTTCGGCCGGCTCTGCATCTACGCGACCCGCATGGCGGCGACGGCCATCATTGCCCCGGTCTGGGCCCGGTTCCTTTCAACCTACCCGGACGTCCATATGGAGCTGCAGGTGAGCGAGGCTCCCATCGACATCGTGGCGAAGGGCTTCGATGCCGGTCTCGGGCCGCAGGACCGGGCGGCGGCGGACATGACGATGCGTCGGGTCATGGGTCCGGTGAAGGTCGCCGTCGTCGGTGCGTCGTCCTGTTCCGCTCTGCGCGGCCGTCCACGGACGCCTGACGACCTCACCCGCCATAGCTGCGTAGAGTATCAGCGGGGTGCCGACGGCGCCCTCCTTGAGTGACCGTTCGAACGGGGTGGCAAGCCCCGCCAGGTCGCCGTGCAGGGCCGGGTCATGGTCAATGATCCGGATTTGGCGGTCCGCGCGGCGGTCGATGGCCTCGGGATCGCCTACACGATCGAGGCGCTGGTCAAGCCCTATCTCCGCTCCGGGCAATTGGTTCAGGTGTTGGAGGATTGGTCGCCATCCTTCGAAGGGCTGTTTCTGTACCACTCCGGCCAGCGGCAGGTTCCCGCAGCTTTGCGCGCCCTTATCGAGATGATCCGGATCGGGCGGGGTGCCGCGCTATCCGCCCGGTCACTGGAGAACCTCTTCGCCGCCGGCTGACCGGGATGCCGCCGCTGTCCGGTCGCAGGATGCGCGATCCGGCGTCATCTGCGACCATGCGCCGTGGCGCACGACGCGGCGTTGATGCACGATTCGGAGGCTGCGGACTTTGGCGCCTGGGCTGCGAGATCACGCCGTGGCCCTGCCGCCGCACGGGATTAAGCCGGGCGGCGGGGCATCCCGCCGCCAACACCGGGCCTTGCCACGGCGCCGATGCAGCTAATCGCCTGCTACCTTCGCGCCGACTTGCAGCGCCGCCCGCCGTTCCGTGCGGGCGGACAGCAGCAGGATCAGCAGGCCGCCCACGGCCAGCCCGGCGCCCAGCGGCCCCGTTGCCGTCCAGCCCAGCCCGGCGGCGACGCACACGCCTCCCAGCCACGCCCCCAGCGCGTTGGCCATGTTGAAGGCGCTGTGGTTCAGCGATGCCGCCAGGGCCTGCGCGTGGCGCCCGGCCACATCCATCAGCCGCGTCTGCAGCGCCGGGCCGAGTGCGAGGCCGGCAAACCCCAGCAGGAACAGGTCCAGCCCCATCAAGATGGGCGACGGCGCGGCGAGCGGCAGCGCCGCGAGCACCAGCATGTCGAGCACGAGCATCAGCCCGATGGCGCGCAGCACCCCGCGGTCGGCCAGCCAGCCGCCGAATAGGCTGCCCACCACCATGCCGGACCCAATCAGCGCCAGGAAGGGCGGTACGGCGCGCTCGCCCACGCCCGTGACCTGCACCAGCATGGGTGCGACGTAGCTGTACACCGCGAACAACCCGCCGTTGCCGACCGCAGCGATGCCGAGGGTGAGCCAGAGCAGCGGCTGCCGCAGCCCGTCCAGCTCGCGCAACGGGCTGGCCAGGGCATGGGCGGGCATCGGCCGCAGGCACAGCCGCAGCAGGCCCGCCGTGGCAAGCGCCGTTGCCGCCACCAGCAGGAAGGCGGCGTGCCAGCCGAGCGCCTGGCCGATGAACGTGGCGAGCGGGACGCCCAGGATGTTGGCAACGCTCAGCCCCAGCATGACGCGGCCCACCGCCCGTGCCCGGCCCTGCGGCGGCGCCATCGACGCCGCGGCCAGCGCCGCGAAGCCGAAGTACGCGCCGTGCGGCAACCCGGCCGCAAACCGCGCCAGCACGAACGCGTCGAAGCTGGCGCCGGCCGCCGTCAGCAGGTTGGCTGCCGCGAACGCGAGCATCAGCCCGAGCAGCATCCGCCGCTTGCAGGCCCGGGCGAAGGCGGCGGCGATCACCGGCGCGCCCACCACCACGCCTAGGGCGTAGGCGCTGATGCCCAGCCCCGCCTGGGGAATCGACGTGCCGAGTTCGCCGGCGATGTTGGGCAGCAAGCCCATGGAGGCGAACTCGCCGGTGCCGAGGGCGAACCCACCCAGGGCCAGCGCGAACTCCGCCATGCCGGTCCCGAACGGGGGACGCGGGCCAGCGCGGTCATCGGTCGTCATGGGCATTCCTCGCTTTCGGGCGTTTTCGGGCGTTCTGGGGATGGTCAGGCAATGGCGTCAACCGCGCCGTGATCGACGCGCAGGGTGGCGTCCGTGGTAGCCGCCTTGGCGGGCCTTAAGCAGACGGCCTGCAGGCGCACGCACGAAGCGCCCCGGAAGCGCCCCGGCATCACAAGCTGAACGCCGCCGGCAGCGCCGCCCGGCCCTGCACGGCGTCAGCCAGCATCCGCCCGGCGACCGGCCCCAGCGTGTAGCCATTGCCGGTCACCCCGTGCCACAGGCCCGGCAGCCCCGGCGTGCCGCTGATCACCGGCGCGCGGTCCAGATGCGGGGCCAGGCCGGTCCAGGCCCGCAGGACGTGAACCCCCGCCAGACCCGGCAGCGCCCGGGCCGCCAGGGCCAGGTTGCCCTCCAGGCTCGCGCGCCGCACGCCTGCTGCGCCGTGGGCATCGACGGTGCCGGGCCAGCCGCCGCCGACCAGCAGGTGGCCGCCGTCGCCCTGCTTGAGCGACAGGTGCCGTCCAGTCCAGGCGACCAACTGCCGCAGCATGGGTGGCGCAGCCTCGGTCGCGACCACCTGCTGCACCAGGCCGTGCACCGGCACGCGCACGCCCGCCATCGCGCCGACCCGCCCGGCCTGCACGCCCGCCGCGTTCACCACCTGCCCGGCCCGCACCACCCCGGCGTCCGTCACGACGCGCCAGCCCGCGCCATCCGGCTGCACCCCCGTCACGTTCAGGCCCGCCGACAGCCGCACCCCCGCCCGCCGCGCGAGCATCAGCAGGGCCATGGCGCCGCGCAACGGATCGCCCTGGCCCTCGGACGGGCAGAAGGCGGCGCCGGTGAAGCGGCCGTCCAGGCCGGGCGCCATCGCACGCAGGTCCGCCGCGCCGACCACCTCGGACGGGATGCCGCGCGTGCGCTCAAAGGCTGCCTTGCGCCGCAGCAGGTCCAGCTCGGCCGCGGTCTCCGCCAGGATCAGCCCGCCCTCGGTCCGCAGGCCCAGATCCTCGTTCGCATCCCGCGCCAGCTCCCGCCACAGGGCGATGCTGGCGGGTCCGAGCGGCAGCGCGTCCGCCATCGGACCGCCACCCTCGGCATAGACATAGGGCACGAGCTGCACGTGCAGGCTGCCGGCGTTGGCGGTGCTGGCCGCCATGCCGAGCTCGCCCCGGTCCAGCAGCAGCACGTCCAGGCCGTCGCGCGCGAGGTACAGCGCCGTGGCCAGGCCGATGATGCCGCCGCCGATGACCACGACCTCCGCCGCGGCCGGCAAGGGCGGCGGTGCTGCGGTCGTCCAGCGCGTGGGCTGCGGCAGCGGCACCGCCATGTCCTGCGGGTCCGGATGGTCGGCCAGGATCGCGCCGGCCAGCACCGGGCGCAGCGGCGCACGCGGGGCGGCGAACCCGGCCTCCGCCGACGCGCCACACAGCCGGGCCAGCACCGCGCCGCAGAACCGGCCGCCGCACCGGCCCATGCCGGCCCGGGTGGCGCGCTTGACCGTGGCCAGCGACGCGGCGCCCGCCGCCTGCGCCTGGCGGACGGCACCGGCCGACACCTCCTCGCACCGGCACAGGATCACGCCGTCCGGCAGGGCCGCAGGGTCAGGCGGCGGGGCGGCGAAGGCCCGCCATAGGGCACGCTGGAACCGCTCGGCCCGGCGCAGCGCGGCGCGGGGCGGCGGCGGGGCCGGCAGCCCCAGGGTGCGCGCCGCCGCCAGCCCGGCAGCGCGGCCCCGGTGCAGCGCCACCTCGGCCCCACCCAGCCGCGCGCCGTCGCCGACTGCGAACACGCCGGGCAGGCTGGTGCGCCCGTCCGGGTCCGTCAGCGTCTCCAGCCGTCCGTCCACCACCGCATGCGCGGCGCCCAACGCCCGGGCCAGCCCGGTTTCCGCCTGGAAGCCCCAGTTCAGCGCGATGGCGTCGGCGGGGATCACCGCCTCTCCGCCGGGTCCGGCCACGCGGATGCCCTGCACGCGCCCAGCCCCGAGCACCTCGGCGGGACGGGTCCGCCACAGCACGGGAACGCCGGCGCGGCGCAGCGCCGCCAGCAGCCGCAGCCCGGTCCAGGCATGGGACGGGGAGGCCAGCGCCAAGCCCAGCCCCGCCGGACGGGCTGCGGCCTCGACCACCGCCGCCACCTGGCCCCCCGCGCGCAGCAGATCGACGGCGGCTTGCAGGTTGAGCGGGCTGTTGCCTGCCACCACGACGCGCTGTCCGGGGCTGACGCGGTGCGCCCGCACCAGGCCCTGCAACGCGCCCGTCGTCATGCAGCCCGGCAGCGTCCAGCCCGGCAGTGGCGTCGGCGCCTCGTGCGCGCCGGTGGCCAGGATCAATTGCTGCGGGCGCAGCAGCAGGCGCGCACCCTCGGCGACGGCCGCCACCTCCGGCCCACCCGGTCCGGCGAATGCGGCCCAGACTGCCGCCTGCCGCTGGGGAACCCCGGCTGCGCGGGCCCGCAGCCGGTCGCCGCGCCGTGCCTGCGCGTCCGGGCTGGCGGCGTGCTTGTAGTATTGACCGCCCAGCAAGGGGCGCTCGTCCAGCAGCAGCACGTCCGCCCCGGCCTCCCACGCCGCGGCCGCGGCGGACAGGCCGGCCGGACCGCTACCGACCACCAGCACCTGTGGCGTCAGCAGGGTTTCCGGAAGCGGGGACGGCAGGGCCGGGGCAGGACCAGGGCCGATGCTCATGCCATCGGCCGCCGCCGTCATGCAGGCGCGCTGCGAGGGGCGGCCATCGATGGTGACGATGCAGTCGAAGCAGGCGCCCATGCCACACCACAGCCCGCGCGGCGCCCCGGCCGTGGTGCAGCGGAACGCGGCGTGCCCGGCGGCGGACAGGGCGGCGGCGACCGTGTCCCCGGGCCGTGCAGGGACTGGCTTACCCTCGAACACCAGGTGGATGGTGGGCGCGGGCGGACGAGACACGGGCAGACGGGGGTCGGTCAGGCGCATTGGCCGGAAGGTTGCATGATGCCAAATGCCTTATGCTTCGACCGTTTCAGTCCACGGCGGAGTCGCCTCATCCCCGGCTACCGGCCGTGGCCCCGGCAAGCCAATCGACGACCGCACTGAGGGCGTCACGTTCGGCCAACCCGCGCCCGCGCGCCTCGGTGAAAACGGCAAGCTGCCGGTCCGCGCTCGTGCCTCCGGCCGCTATCGCCCGTGCTGCCTCGACCTCGCCCACGCAGCCCAGCGCCTCCGCATCCTGCGCGACCAGCGCCAGCGCCGCATCGAGAGAGGATGCGAACGGCATCGCGGCGCCGGAGATCACGTCGATCAGTTCGGCGCGGACCCCATCACGCTGTGCACGCCACAGGTTCTCCGCAACGATGGCCCGCGAGGCGCCGGTCAGGCCGCGGTTCCACTCGGGCCGCCGGTCGGCCAGGCGCACCAGGCAGCGATAGAGTGCAGCAACGGCCAGCGTGTGCTCCAGCAGCGTGCAGCTATCGGCCACGCGCAGTTCCAGCGTCGGATAGCGCACCGACGGGCGCAGCGTCCACCACAGGAAGCTCGCGTCGGTGATCGCCCCCGCCCGGGTCATGACCTCGACGTAGCGCGCATAGTCCTCCGGCCCGGCAAACAGGTCCGGCAACCCCGTGCGCGGCATCTCGCCGAAGGCGGACAGCCGGTAGCCCGCCATCCCCGTCGCCTGCCCCTGCCAGAACGGGGAGGAGGCGGACAGCGCGAGCAGCAGCGGCATGGCGGGCAGCAAGCGGTTCATCAGGTCCACCCGCGCCTCGGGCCGGGGCACCTCGACGTGGACGTGCAGGCCGCAGACCACGTTGCGCCGCCCCAGCATCCGCAACTCCCGCATGATGCCCTCATACCGCTCTTTCTGCGTGAGGCTCTGGCGCGACCAGCGGGCGACCGGGTGGGTGCCGGCTGCGAACACCGCAACGCCGCAGCCGCGGCCGACTTCGGCCAGGCCGGCACGCAACCCGCCCAGGATGTCCCGTGCGCTCTCGAAGCTCGTGGAGGGCGGGGTCGAGACCTCGACCTGCGACTGCAGCAGCTCGCGCTCGACTGACGGTAAGCGGGCTCGGGCAGCCGCGTGGAACGCCGCCACACTCCGTCGCGGCGTTCCACGCGTGACGGCATCCGCAAGGAAGTACTCTTCTTCGATGCCGAACTGGTAGCTCGCGTCCATAATGCGCCTTCATGCATGGTTGCCGGATAGGCTGGTGGTGGCCAAGGTCGATTGGGTAGAGGCGGAGCTGGCCCAGCTCCGCCTGCACGTCCAGGCTCGCAAGGGATTGCCAGGCTCGCAAGGGATTAGAGGGGCGGCGCGTGCTGCCTGATGCTCACGAGGCCGGACACTAGGCGAGGCTTGGCTTTGAGCATGCGCCTGACGTGGGTGCGAGGGATGACCGGACAGCGATCGCGTGCCATGGCGAGGTCCGTGACCGCACCTGGGCCTGCCGGAACCATCGCGGCTCCGGCCGCCTCCGCCCGCGCGTCTTAAAACTCCAGCAGGTTGTCGCGGAACTGCTTATGGCTGTAATTGCGCCGCACCAGGCCGCGCCGCTGCAGCGCCGGCACCAGCCCGTCCGTCACCTCGGCGACCGTCTTGCGGCTGACATCGGGCAGGACCAGCAGGAAGCCGTCGCCGCCCACCTCCTGCATCGCTTCGGCCATCTGCGCCGCCACCGTGTCCGGCGTGCCCACCAGGTCCACGCTGCCGCCGTGGCTGGTGTAGGCGATGATTGCCTCCCGCAACGTGCGCCCACCCGCCTTCTTCAGGAAGTTGGCCAGGCTGGACTGGTGGCCGTTCGTGCTCAGCTCGCCCACCGGCGAGTCCAGGTCGTGGCCGGAGAAGTCGATGTTGGTCGTCCAGCCCATCTGCGCCAGCCGCCGCCGCACCCCGTCGTCGGTGGCGACGCCGCGCAGGGCGGCGCGGGCCTGGGCCTCCTCGTCGGTGTTGGCCAGCACGGGCGTCGCCATGAACAGCACCTTGCAGTGGTCTGGGTTCCGCCCGGCCTCTGCCATGCGGCTACGCACGTCCCGGCGGTAGTCCCGCATGGCCGCCACGCCCTTCGGGTGCGCCACGACCGTGTCGGCATACTGCGCGGCGATCGCCCGGCCCTTCGCGGAGCCGCCGGCCTGCGCGATCACGGGACGCCCCTGCGGGCACGGCCCGGAGTTCAACGGGCCGCGGCTGGCATAGTATTCGCCCTTGTGATCGATGGTGTGGACCTTGGCCGGGTCGATCAGCACGCCGCTCGCGTGGTCGGCGCGGATGGCGCCGGGCTCCCACGAGGCCCACAGCCTGGTGACGACGTCGATGTACTCGGCGGCCATGTCATAGCGCGTGTCGTGCTCGGGCAGGTGGTCCAGCCCGAAGTTCTGCCCCGAGAGGTCGGAGCTGCCGGTGACCATGTTCCAACCGGCCCGGCCGCCGGACACCTGGTCCAGCGTGCCGACGATGCGGGCAGTGAGGTAGGGATGGTAGGCGAAGGTGGACAGCGTCGGCACGATCCCCAGGCGCGAGGTCGCGGCCATCATCAGCGACGCCACCACCGTTGGCTCCTGCCGCGGCACGGACATGCCGTTCTTCAGGAAAATGTCGCGCGAGTTTTCCCAGTTCTGCCCGATGTAGATCGAGTCCTCGATCAGCAGGTAGTCGAAGCAGGCGCGCTCAATGGACCGGGCGAGATCGACGAACATCCCGGCCGACATCCACTCCTCGCCGAGGTTGCCGGTCCACGGCTCGCCCCAGGCCTGGATGCTCGACCCCTGGAGGAACCAGGCGAGGTGGAACGGGTCAGCCATTGAACGTCCTTTGCCGTAGTGAAGCCGTCATCCCAGGTAAGCCTCCCGCACCGCATCGCCCTTGAGCAGAGCTGGCCCCGGTCCCGCCAGCACGACCTCGCCCGGCCGTGGCGTCAAAGCTGCCACCATACAGGTCGCAGATGCCGAGGATGCCGGCAGGGAGCAGCGCATCGAGGCGGCTGTCCTCCAGCACGCGGGCGATGTGCCTCGTAGCGGCTGGGACTGAGCAGGCCGTCCACCGCCGACTCCGGATGCCGCCATGCGCCGTGGTGGCGGTAGGTCGGCCCCGTCGTGAGGAACGCGATAAGGTGAATCTGCCGTCCGCACTGCCTGTCATTGCCGTCCCGTGTCGCTGAGGTTGGGTTGCAAGATGGGTGGGGTTGCAAGATGGGTGCCGGGCACGGAACGTGATTTGCCCGCCACCTTCAGGAGCCTTGGATGCCCGCGATCTTCCTCGACTGCACGGACGACATGGCGCCACTCTGGGCAAGCGTGCAGCGGCCCGGCGACCCGGCCGTCACGGTCAACATGTCGCCTGGGCAGCCGGAGGACGTTCCCGCCCTGCTGGCCGGCTACGACACCTGCATCGATGACCACACCTACTTCGACGCCGCCACCCTGCTGCGTTGCACCGGGCTGCGGCGGATCGTCTTCCTCGGCACCGGCGCGTCTTCGTTCATCGACACCGCGGCGGCCGGGCGCTGCGGCATCGTGGTGGACACGATCAAGGGCTACGGCGACACCACGGTGGCCGAGCACACGATCACCCTGGCCCTGGCGGCGGCCCGCAGCGTGGCGCGCATGGACCGCGAGGTGCGCGCCGGGCAGTGGCGGCAGATCGAGGGCGTGCAAGTGCTGGGCAAAACGCTGGGGATCATCGGCCTGGGCGGCATCGGGCGGGAGGTGGCGCGCATGGCGGTCGGGCTGGGCATGCAGGTGCTGGCATGGAACCGCACGCCCGTGCCCGGCGCCGGGGCCGCGCTCGATGACGTGCTGGCCCGGTCGGACATCCTGTGCCTGACCCTGGCGCTGAACGAGGGTACGCGCGGCTTCCTGGACGCCGGGCGGCTGGCGCGCACCAAGCCCGGCGTGATCTTCGTCAACACGGCCCGCGCCGACATCGTGGACAACGCGGCCCTGGTGCGGCTGCTAGCCTCCGGGCACATCCGGCACGCTGGCATCGACGTGTTCTCGCCCGAGCCGCCAGCGCCGGACAATCCGCTGCTGGGCCTGCCGAACGTGACGCTGACCGCGCATGTCGGCTTCATGACCCCGGAAGCGACGACGGCGATGCTGCGCAAGGCGCTGGACATCGTGATCGCAGCCGGGGGCCAACCCGGGCAGTCGCCTGCTGCTTAGGCTCCCTCGCCCGGAGGGAGCTGAGCCAGGGCGATTTTGCTCACGGATTTCAGCACCGGAGCGTCGCGGTCCGGCGATGCCGTATGGGATCCCCAGCTCGGCCAGGAACGCCCGGAAGGGCCGGCGCCGGGCTATGCAGCCAGCGCCAACGCGGGCCTATTATGCGATCATGAACCGTCGCATCGTTCTTGCCGCCGGCCTGGCCGTGGCCGCCGGCCTTTCAGGCGCTGCCGCAACCGCATGGCGCCCGGCTATCGCCAGCATCGCACCGCCCTCCCGTGCGGCGTTCCCCTCCGATGCGGTCGCTCGTGGGGCCACGCTGGCAGCCATCGGCGACTGCTCTGTTTGCCACACCGCAGACGGCGGCCGTCCCTATGCCGGCGGCCGCGGCCTGCCAACGCCGTTCGGCACGATCTACGTCACCAACATCACGCCGGACCCGGATACCGGCATCGGCCGCTGGCCGGAGGCGGCCTTTCGCCGGGCGATGCGGGACGGGATCGACCGCGAGGGCCGGCACCTCTATCCCGCGCTGCCCTACCCGCACTTCACCCGGGCGACGGACGCCGACATCGAAGCGCTGTACGCATTCCTGATGACGCGCGAGCCGGTTCAGGCCACCGCGCCGGCAAACCGGCTGCCGTTTCCCCTCAATGTGCGGGCGACCCTGACCGGATGGAACATGCTGTTCCTGCGTCCGGGCGCCTGGACGCCCGATCCCGCCCAATCGCCGGACTTGAACCGCGGCGCTTACCTGGTCGAGGCGGTCGGGCACTGTGGCGCCTGCCATACGCCGCACAATGCCCTGGGCGCCGAACGGGATACGGAGGCGCTGGGCGGCGGCGTCGCCGAGGGATGGTCGGGCCACCCGCTGCAGGCCGGCTCGCCCGCCGCGCAGCCCTGGACCGTGGACGAGTTGGCGGAGTACCTGGCGACCGGGCTGTCGGCGCAGCACGGCGCCGCGGCTGGCCCGATGCTGGCCGTCACGCGGGAGCTGTCCCGCGTCCCCGCCGCCGACGTGCGCGCCATCGCCGCCTACGTCGCCTCCGGGATGCCGCGATCCCAGCCGCAGCCCACGCCGCATGACGCCGCGGCCGAGGACCCTGTGTTCACGGGCGCGTGCGCCGCCTGTCACGCCGCAGGCGCGCCGTCGCTTGCGCTCAGCACGACGGTCAACGCTCCAAGCCCGCGCAACGCGATCCGCGTCATCCTGCACGGCATCGCGCCACGGGAGGACGCGCCCTCGCCCATCATGCCGGGCTTCGGCGCAGCCTTGTCGGACCAGCAAGTCGTTGACCTTGTGCGCCATGTGCGCGCCCGCCACAGCAGCCGCCCGCCCTGGACCGGCATCGAGGCCGACGTCCGCGCGGCGAGGGCCGAGGAGACGGACCCATGATCACGCTCACGGTCAATGGCGCCACCCATGCGGTGGACGCCGACCCGGCAACGCCGCTGCTCTATGTGCTGCGTGACGACCTCGGGCTGAACGGGGCCAAGTTCGGCTGCGGCCTGGGGCAATGCGGAAGCTGCACCGTCCTGCTGGATGGCAAGGCCGTATTCTCCTGCCTGCTGCCGATCGCGGCGTTGCCGGGCCGGCAGATCCGCACGGTCGAGGGATTGGGCGCCGCCGACGCGCCCGGCCCCGTGCAGCGCGCCTTCATCGAGGAGCAGGCAGCGCAGTGCGGCTACTGCATCGCCGGCATGGTGATGCGGGCGCAGGCGCTGCTGGACGCCAACCCTGCGCCGAGCGAAGCCGAGATCCGCGCGCACATGGCGCCGAACCTTTGCCGCTGCGGCACCCATGTCCGCATCCTGCGCGCCGTGCGCCGGGCTGCGGCGGCGATGGGACACGCAGACCGATGAGCGCCAAGCCGATGAGCGCCGGGCCGAGCCTGCCCCGCCGTGACCTGCTCGGCGCCGGCGCTGCCCTCGTCGTGTCCTTCAGCCTTGGCCGTGCCGCCCGCGCCGACGAGCCGGGCGGCTCCCTGCCGGCCAGTAGTCCCGCGCCACTGCCGGGCAGCTTGAGGGAGACGCCGGAACTCGACGCGTGGATCAGGGTCGCGGCGAATGGCGACATCCAGGTGTTCACGGGCAAGGCGGAGCTTGGGCAGGGCCTGAAGACTGCGCTGCTCCAGGTCGCGGCCGAGCAGCTCGACGTGGCGCCGGGCAGCCTGGAGCTGGTCACCGCCGACACCGGACGCACGCCGAACGAAGGCTTCACCGCCGGCAGCCATTCCATGCAAGACAGCGGAACGGCGATCCTGCACGCCGCTGCCCAGGTGCGCGACCTGCTGGTCGAGGCAGCCGCCGGCCGGTTCGGCTTGTCCCCGGCGGGGTTGCAAACCCGGGACGGCGCGGTCCACGCGCCGGATGGGCGTTCGCTGGCCTATGGCGAGCTTGCGGCCAGCCTTTCGCTACATGTGCCGGCCCAGCCCGGCGGACGGCTGAAGGACCCGGCAGCCTACCAGGTGATCGGCACCGCCCTGGCGCGCGTGGACATCCCGCCCAAGGTCACGGGCGGCCCCGCCTACATCCAGGACCTGCGGCTGCCGGGCATGCTGCATGCCCGGGCCGTGCGCCAGCCCAGCCCGGGCGCGACGCTCCGAGCGGTCGATGCGGCGCCCATCGAGCGCATGCCCGGCGTGGTCGCCGTCGTGCGCCAGGGCAGCTACCTCGCCGTGGTGGCCGAGCGCGAATGGCAGGCCGTGCAGGCCTGGCGCGCGCTGTCCGCCGCTGCGGAGTGGGAAGAGACCGCAACCCTGCCCGACGCGGACGGGATCGCCGCAGTGATCCGCAACCTGCCGGGCCGGGACATCGAGGTGCTCCGCTGGACCGGCGCGGCTGGCGCACCCGCCCGCCGGCTGCAGGCCCGCTACACCAAGCCCTACGGCATGCATGGCTCGATCGGCCCGTCCTGCGCGCTCGCCCAGGCCGACGAGGGCGGGGTGACGGTCTGGACGCACACCCAGGGCGTCTATCCGCAGCGTGCCGCGCTGGCCGAGCTGCTGCGCCTGCCGCCCGGGCAGGTGCGCTGCATCCACGTGGAGGGCTCCGGCTGCTATGGCCACAACGGCGCCGACGACGCCGCGGCGGACGCGGCGCTGATTGCGCGCGCCCTGCCGGGCCGCCCGATCCGCGTGCAGTGGATGCGCGAGCAGGAGAACACGGCCGAGCCGTTCGGCCCCGCCATGGTCGCCGAGGCGTCCGCGGCGCTGGACGCCGAGGGCCGGATCGTCGATTGGGATTACGGCGTCTGGAGCAACACCCATAACCAGCGGCCCAGCAAGGGTGGCCTGTTCATCCAGAACGCCGCGTTGCCGGACCCCCTGCCAGTACCGCCGCCCACGCCCATCCCGATGCCGGAGGGTGGCGGCGAGCGGAACAGCAACCCGCTCTACAGCTTCCCCAACGCCCACGTCGTCTCGCATTTCCTGCCGGAGATGCCGCTGCGGGTATCGGCGATGCGGTCGCTTGGCGCGTACCTCAACATCTTCGCCATCGAAAGCTTCATGGACGAGCTTGCGGCGGCGGCGGGCGCCGACCCTGTGGCGTTCCGCTTGCAGCACATGCAGGACGAGCGCGCCCGCGCCGTGATCCAAACCGCGGCCGACCGGTTCGGCTGGCTTGCTGCGGCCCGGCGACCCGGCAGCCCTGGGGATGGCGCCGGCCGGGGCTTCGCCTTCGCGCGCTACAAGAACCTGGGCGCCTATTGCGCGGTTGCGCTTGACCTGAACGTCGAGCATGAGACCGGGCGCATCAGGATCGGCCGCGTCGTGGCCGCCGTCGATAGCGGCCAGCCCATCAACCCCGACGGCATCCGCAACCAGATCGAAGGCGCCATCGTCCAATCCGCAAGCTGGACCCTGTACGAGCAGGTCCGGTTCGACCGGCGCCACGTCATCAGCCGGGACTGGGGCGGCTACCCGATCCTGCGCTTCCCGGCCGTGCCGGACAGCATCGAGGTCCACATCGCCGACCGGCCCGGCCTGCCCTTCTTGGGCACGGGCGAGGCAGGGCAGGGGCCGACGGCCGCCGCGATCGCCAACGCCCTTTGCGATGCCGCCGGCGTGCGCCTGCGGGACTTGCCGCTGTCGCAGGCCAGGGTCAAGGACGCGGTCGGGGTGTAGCTCAGCGCGGTCCGGCCCTGCATCCCGCGTCAGCGGCCCGGAGCATAGACGCCGATGAACCCGTTCCGGTTGGGCATCTGCACGTTCGGCAGGGTAGCGGCGTCCAGCACGGCGCCGTCAGGCACGATGCCATTCAGGTGCAAAAGGTAGGCGGTCACGGCGTAAACCTGGTCTGCCGTCAGCGATTCCGGCGCCTCGAAGGGCATCGCACGGCGGATGTAGTCGAACAGCGTCGTCGCATAGGGCCAGTAGCTGCCCACCGTCTGCACCGCGCCGGGGGTCGCGAGCGTGCCGCGCCCGCCGACCAGCCGCAGCGCCGGGATGACCGGCTTCTCTCCCCGCTCGCCATGGCAGGCCGCGCAGGTGCTGGCGAACAGCGCCGCCCCTTGCTCCACGCTGCCCTGGCCCGGCGGCAGCCCCGCGCCGTCCGCGCGCACGTCGATGTCCTCGGCGCCAAGTTCCTGCGGCGTCGCAGGGCGGCCGAACCCGAGGCGCTGAGGCTCCGGCGCAGCAGCGCCCGCAAGAACGCCGCAGGCGGCCAGCAGGACGGCGCTACACCGCAAGCGCCGTCTCCCCGCCTGGCGCGATGCGCCAGGTGTTGATCGCATTGTAATGGTAAAAGAAGTTTGGTCCGCGCTCGGCCAGCAGGCTTGCGCGCGTGGGTTGGACGGCGCCTGTCTCGTCCGTCGCTCGGCTCTGCAGCGCGGCCGGGCCGCCGTCCCAGATCCAGGGCAGCCGGAACCGGGTCAGGCACTTCGGCAGGACCGGGTCCTGCAGCGCCGCGTCCCGCCAGGTGGACCCCTCGTCCGTCGAGACCTCGACCCGCGCAATTCGGCCACGGCCGGACCAGGCCAGGCCGCTGACCTCATGGAACCCCGGCTGGTCCGGGCCACGCCCCGGCGAGGGCCGGGTGATCACGGATTTCACCTCCATGACGAAGTTGAACTGCTTGGCGGTCCCGTCGGGCAGCAGGCTGGTGTACTTCGACGTTTCCTCGCGCGTCTCAAACGGCTGGTCGCCGAGCTTCAGGCGGTGCAGCCATTTCACGTTCATGTTGCCCTCGTAGCCCGGCAGGAGCAGGCGCAGCGGATAGCCGTTCTCCGGCCGCAGGCGCTCGCCGTTCTGCGCATAGGCCAGGATGGCATCGTCCAACGCCTTCTCGATCGGCACCGAGCGGGTCATCGCGGCGGCATCGGCCCCCTCCGCCAGCACCCACGCGGCGCCGGGCTGCACCCCGGCTTCGGCCAGGACATCCGCCATCCGCACGCCGGTCCACTCCGCGCAGCTCACCTGGCCGTGGGTGTCCTGCACGGTCCAGTGCGCCTCGATCTTCTCGGTCTTGTACAGCGGGGTGTTACCCGAGCATTCCAGGAAGTGCAGCCGGGACACGGAGGGGAAGCGGGCCAGGTCGTCCATGCCGAAGCTGAGCGGGCGCTCGACCATGCCGTGCACCAGCAGCCGGTGGCGGGCCGGATCGATCGCCGGGGTGCCGGCGTGGCTGCGGACGTGGTGCAGGCCGTTCGGCGTAATGATGCCAACCAAGTCCTGCAACGGCGCGTGCGCGGACGCAGTGGTCATGAACGGCGACCGGTCTCGCACGCGGCGCACCACCGAGCGCTCGAACGGCGAGGGGCTGCCGTAGGGCGTGTCATCCGCCGCGGCGCCTTGCTCGGTCATCCAGGGTGGCGGCGCGGGGGCTGCCGCCGCAGCGGTGCGAGCGCCCGATGCTGCCGATGCGCCGGCCAAGGTCCAGCCCACCTGCTGCAGCACGCGCCGCCGCCGCATCCCTGTGCTCCGATGGTCCGGCATGACCGCTCTCCCCGAGTAGTCCGGTGGACATTGCCCTGGCTGTGGCTGCCCCGCGTCTCCGCGCCACATGCGTCGGGACTGTATGCATGAAATCCAGCGATGGAAAGGCAGGGCCGCGGCCAACTACGAGCGTGTGCGCTTTCCGGCACGGGGCTTCGATGGCGGCCAGGCGGGGATGGCGGGCTATGTGGGCCTGGCCTCCGGCGCTATGTTGCCGGGCAAGGGCAGGCATGCCATGCCACGGGGCGACCACATCGTGATTCAATCCCCTGACGGGGGCGGCCTCGGGGAGCCTAGGCTGCGGGATGCTGCCTTGGTGCAGCGGGACCTGAGATATGGCTCGGTCACCGAGCCTTCAAACGAGGCCCAGCAATGACCCAGGACCTCATCGCCACTGCCCCCAAGGCCGAAATCCACATGCACCTGGAAGGCGCTCTGGAGCCGGAGCTGCTGTTCGCCCTCGCCGCGCGCAACGGCGTGCCGCTCGCCCATCCCACCCCCGCGGCGCTGCGGGCCGCCTACCGGTTCCGGAACCTGCAGGAGTTCCTGGACATGTACTACGTCGGCCTGCGCGTCCTGCAGACCCGGCAGGACTTCCACGATCTGACCGCCGCCTACCTGGACCGCGCGCGGCAGGACCGGGTCGTGCATGCCGAGGTGTTCATCAGCCCCCAGGCCCACCTGCGCCGCGGCATCCCACCGGAGGCGATGATGGATGGCATCCTGGCCGCCTTCGCCGAGGCCCGGCAGGACCACGGCATGACCGGCGGCCTGATCCTGGGCGCGCAGCGGCACCTGCCCGAGGAGGACGCGCTCGCGATGCTGGACACCCTGGCGCCCTACCACGGCCAGGTGCTGGGACTCGGCCTGGGCGGCGCCGAGGCCGGCAACCCGCCGCAGAAGTTCGTCCGCCTGTTCGAGCGGGCGCGGCGCCTGGGCTGGAAGACGATGGCCCACGCCGGGGAGGAAGGCCCGGCGCAGTACGTGGCCGACAGCGTGGACCTGCTGCGGGTGGACCGGATCGACCACGGCGTGCGCTGCGAGGAGGACCCGGCCCTGGTCGCCCGCCTCGCCGAGCGCCGCATCCCGCTCACCGTCTGTCCGCTATCCAACGTCATGCTGCGGGTGTTCCCTGACCTGGCGCACCACAACCTGGCCCGCCTGCTGCGGGCCGGGCTGTGCGTGACGGTGAACTCGGACGACCCGCCATACTTCGGGGGCTACCTGAACGACAACCTCCGCGAGGCGGCGGCGGCGCTGGACCTTTCGCTGGTCGAGCAGCGCACCTTGATCGCCAACGGGTTCGAGGCGGCGTTCCTCGATCCGGGAACCCGGGCACGCTACTTGCAAGAACTCGGCATGCACTTCGCCGGGCGGGACTAGGACATGGGATCATGCTGGCTCACCCGGCTGCTGCTGGCAGCCGTTCTCCTCACCAGCCCGGCCCTGGCGCAGCAGCCGCTGAAGAAGGTGCGGATCGCCGTCGGCACCACGGTGCTGAACCTCAGCTATCCCTGGCTGAACCTGCCCTTGGCGCTCGGCTACTGGCGGGATGAGGGATACGACGTGGAGGTGCTGCCCGTCGGCGCATCCCTGCAGGCACTGCAGCAGATGGTGGGCGGCAACGCCGAGTTCGCAGAGGTCAACTCCAGCGTCATCGTGCAGGCTAACGTGGTGAACGCCATCCCAGTCCGCGCCGTGATGGCCAACGGCGTGATCGACTGGGCGGTGGGCGTGCCGGCCGACGGTGCGATCCGCGACGTGCACGACCTCAAGGGCAAGATCATCGGCGTGTTCAGCCTGGCCACCGGCGGCATCGCCTTCCTGAAGAGCTACCTGCGCCAGAACGGCATGGACCCCGACCGCGACGTGACCCTGGTGGCTACCGGCCTGGGCGCCCCCGCCGTGGACGCGCTGCGGACCAACAAGGTGCAGGCGCTGTTGTACTGGGCCGCGGCGATGGCCGGGTTCGAGAATGCGGGCCTCAACATGCGCTACCTCCGCGCGCCGGACTGGCGCGGCTACCCCGACCTGTCGCTGAGCACCCTGCAGAAGACCGCCGCCGCCGACCCGGCGATGGTGGAGGCCATTGCCCGCGGCGCGGCCCGCGCCACCGTGTTCGCCCTGGCCAACCCGGACTGCGTGCGCCAGATACAGTGGGAACGCTTCCCCGCCACCAAGCCCACCGGCGCCGATGACGCCACGCTGCGCCAGTGGGACCTGCGCTTGCTGACCGCCCAGCTCGACACCTTGCGGGACGGCTTCGCCCTGAATGGCGGCAAGCTGTGGGGCAACGTGGACCCGGTCGGCTTCGAGCGCATCCAGGCGTTCATGCTGGAAACCAAGCAGGTCACCAAGGCGCTGCCCGCCTCGACGTTCGTGCTGGGCATCCCAGGCTTCTACGAGCGGGTGAACGCCTTCGACGCCGAGGCCACCCGGGAAGCCGCCCGTACGTGCCAGACGCACTAAGCCCGGCCTCCCACCCGCTTGCGGGCGCGGCCTCCTTGGAGGTGACCGGGCTGGGCAAGCTCTACCGCACCCGGTCGGGCAAGGTGGTGGAGGCGTTGCAGGACATCAACCTGCTCGTCCAACCCGGCGAGTTCGTCACCGTGGTCGGGCCGAGCGGCTGCGGCAAGAGCACGCTGCTGAAGATACTGGCAGGCATCCTGCCGCGCAGCACCGGCCAGGTGTCGTTGCAGGGACGGCGGATCGAAGGCCCGAACCGCGACGTCGGCGTGGTGTTCCAGGCGCCGGTGCTGCTGCCCTGGTGGACCGTGCTGCAGAACGTCATGCTGCCCGTGGTGGTGCAGCGCCGCGACCGCCCGGCCTTCGAGGCCCGCGCCCGCGCGCTGCTGCAGCTCGTCGGGCTGGCCGATTTCGAGCGCACCTACCCCAACGAACTCTCCGGCGGGATGCAGCAGCGCGTCAGCATCTGCCGCGCCCTGATCCACGACCCCTCGATCCTGCTGATGGACGAACCCTTCGGCGCGCTGGACGCCATGACCCGGGAGTCCATGAACATCGAATTGCAGCGCATCTGGTCCGAAAGCCGCAAGACCGCCGTGCTCGTGACCCACAGCATCCCGGAGGCGGTGTTCCTGGGCGACCGCATCGTGGTGATGTCGCCCCGCCCCGGACGCATCGCCGAGGTGATCCCGGTGGACCTGCCGCGCCCCCGACGGCTGGAGGACATCAATGCCCCCGCCTTCGGCGCCATCGTCCGCGCTGTCCGCCGGCACTTCGGCTCGACCGGGGCGCTGGACGCATGACGGACGACCTGCCCCGGCGCCGGACCGCCGTGCTCTCGGCCCTGCTGCTCGTTGCCGTCATCGGCGGCTGGGAGGCGCTGGTGCGCTTGCTTGAGGTGTCGCCCATCATCCTGCCTGCGCCCAGCGCCATCGCCGCCGCGCTGTGGTCCGGCATGATGGACGGCGCGCTGCCCTGGCACTTCGGCGTGACGTTCCTGGAAACCATCAGCGGCTTCGTGCTGGGGTCGGCCGTGGGATTGCTGCTCGGCGGCGCCATCGGCCAGTCGCCCCTGCTGGAGCGGGTGCTATATCCCTATGTCATCGCCTTCCAGACCCTGCCCAAGGTGGCCATCGCCCCGATCATCGTGATCTGGTTCGGCTACGGCATCAGCAGCAAGATCGTCATCACGGCCACCATCGCCTTCTTCCCGGTGCTGGCCAACACCATCGTCGGGCTGCGCGCTGCGCCTGCGGACCAGGTGGACCTCATGATGGCCTACACGGCGACGCGCTGGCAGTTGCTGCGCCTGGTCCGCTGGCCTGCTGCGCTGCCCTACGTCTTCGTCGGCCTGGACGTTGCCATCGTGCTATCGGTGATCGGGGCCATCGTCGGCGAGTTCGTCGGCGAGTTCGTCGGCGCGCAGGCCGGGTTGGGCTACCTGATCCTGCAGAAGAACTTCAACTTCGACATGGCCGGCGTGTTCGCCATCCTGCTCATCCTGTCCCTGATGGGCGTGGGCCTGCACCTGGTGGTAACTCAGGTGCAGCGACGGGTGGTATTCTGGATGGACCCCGCCCCGGACCGTGTGACCGGCGTCTGATGAGAGGCTGACCAAGGAGACCCCCGATGGATGGAACCCAAGCCCACACTGCTTCCACCTCCGCCCCCCGGCGTGCCACGCCCGACGAGATGCCGGTGCTCGACCTCCGCCGCATGGACACCGACATGGCCGGCTTCGCCACCGACCTGCGCGCGGCCTGCCTCGGCACGGGCTTCTTCTACGCCGCCCACCACGGCGTGCCGCAGACGGTGGTGGATGCGGTGTTCGACGCCACCCGCCGCTACTTCGACCTACCCGAAGCCGATCGGGAGGCCGATGTTATGGACCCGCGCTTCCGCCGCGGCTGGATGCGCCAGGGCATCAACCAGCACCCGGGCTACGCGCCCGACCTGAAGGAGAGCTACGAGTTCGCCCTCGACCTGCCGCTCGATGACCCGGCGGTGGCGGCCGGGCTGCCGCTGCATGGGCCGAACCGCTGGCCCGCGGCGCATCCCTGGCTGCGCGAGGCGGCGGAAGCCTACTTCGACGCCACCCTGGCCCTGGGCAAGCGGCTGCTGCGCGCCTTCGCCGTGAGCCTAGACGCAGACCCCAACACCTTCGTCCGCTACACCCGCAAGCCGATGGTGCAGAGCCGGCTGTTCCACTACCCGCCGCAGACCCCGGACGATGCCACCAATGCCTTCGGCGTGGCGCCCCACACCGACTACGGCATGATCACGCTGCTCACGCAGGACCCGGTCGGCGGGCTGGAACTGCAGCTCCGCGGCGGCGAGTGGGTGGCGGCGCCGTTCATCGAGGGGACCTTCGTGGTCAACCTCGGCGACCTGTTCTGCGTCTGGACCAACGACCTCTACACTTCCAACCTGCATCGGGTGGTGAACCGCACGGGCCGGGAACGCTACTCGATCCCGACCTTCTTCAACCTCGACTTCGACGCCCCGGTGGCCTGCCTGCCCGGCCTGTCCTCACCCGAGAACCCGCCGCGCTACGCGCCGATCAAGTCCGGCGACTACCTGCTGAGCCGGTTCAAGGCGGTGCAGAAGTACGTGCCTGCGTAACCACCCGAGTCAGCTTCCCTGACCCACGGCTGCGAAACAACGGGGGTGTCTCACTTGAGATCGCAGCCTTGGCGGCGCGCGGCCTCAGGTTTCAAGCCGAGGCACTACCTGGTTTGCGGCGAGGTGGACGGCCATGGACCAGCGACAGGCCTGCCTCAGCCAGCACGGCACGCGCAACGCTTCCTCTCCGCCCACGAACACCGTGCCGCCCGCGACGCCGCCTTCCGTGCCTGGCGCGAGGTGGCCGGCGTCGCGTCCATAGCGTAAGAACCTGATCAGCCGTCAGCCCTCGACGGCGCCACATCGATCAACCTGACAACGCCCCTGGCGGACTTCGAAGCCGCGGTGACGCCCGTCGAAGCCGGGTTCGGTCACTGCCCGGCACCCCCCGGCGGCAGGGCGGCAAGGAACCGGCTCAGCCGTTCGGCATAGAACTTGGCCATGATCAGCGTCGCATGCCCGCGGGTTTCCGGACTCTCCGGCACCAGGTCGTAATCCGCATGCGGCAGCCGGGCCACCGCACGCTCGACGATGCCGGATTCCGGAGGATTGCGCTCGTCGTCGGCCGAGTTGATCACCAGCACCGGCCGGGTGATCCGCTCCAAACCCGGCGCCGCGTCGTAGTCGTGCGACGAGTCCCACTGGTACACCCAGTCGTTCGCGTCCGGCAGAGGCGCCGCGAGCAGGCGCGCGACGATCGCATCCGCCTTTGCCGCCGTCGGCGCCTGCCCCTGCCAGCCGAGGTTGCCGCCGGCGGTGGCGACGCCGAAGCTCGCAATGGCATACGGCAACGAGCGCGGCGGAGTGGTGTAGCTGCCGTTGGCGTAGGTCGGGTCGTTGCGGATCGTCTCCACCATGAGCCGCCGCATCATCCAGTTCCGGCTCGCCATGGCGGAGGGCTGCGACGCCATCGGCACGAAGCCGTCGGCGAAATCCGGATGCTGCTCGGCCCAAAGCCAGCTCTGCATCCCACCCATCGAGTAGCCCAGGACCAGCCGCAGGTGCCGCAACTGCAGCCCCTCGGTCACCAGCCGGTACTGCGCCGCCACCGTATCGTCGTAGTTGTAGGCGGGGAACTTGGCGCGTAGCCCTTCGGATGGCTTGGTGGACCCGCCGGTGCCGATCGAATCTGGCAGGATGACATAGTATTTCGACACGTCCAGCGCCTGGCCCGGCCCGAACAGCGCCCCGGCGAAGGACGGCGCCAACATCGCCGCGCCTGACTGCGCCGTGCCGTGCAGGATCAGCACCGGCTCCCCGGACGGGCTGCCGACGGTGCGGTAATGCATCCGCAGCTCCGGCAGCGCTTCGCCCGTGTGGAAGCGGAAATCATGCAGGACGAAGTCGGCTTCCTGCACCGGCGGGAGGTCAGCCGCCTCCGCTGCGGCGATCAGCGATGCGGCGGCGAGTGCGCCAACTATGATCCTCACCGTAGTTCTCCCTCTCGTGCGGCCTTCTGCGGCGGCGATCTGAGCACCTCCGGCCGTCGCCCGTCCACTGGCACGGCCGCGGCGCGCCACTTCGCGGCTCAGGGCCGTTCCGGGGCGTTGTCAGATTGATGATTAAGGCGACGCCGAGGGCTTGCGGCTGGTCAGGTTCTTACGCTGCGGACGTAACGCCAGCCACCTCGCGCCAGGTACGCAAGCGTATTTTGCCCATTCAGGGCAATGGTGGCGATCAAGCCTGGTTTCCCCCGATGGCTGTCTCGATCGGGCTGCCCTCAGGGAAAGAAACTCAGGTTGCTTGGAGATGCGACTGCCCTGGTCAGGGCCGCCGTGTCCAGGCGCCCGCGTTCACGGCGCCGAGGGGCGCCTCACCGCGAAGGATCGCCTCCACCTGCTGCACCGTTTCGAGCGCCTGGGCGGCGATGGCGGGGGGCGTGAGGCCACCAATATGCGGGGTGGCGATCACGTTGGGCAGGGCTGCAAGCGCGGGGCTGGGCATCTGGTCCGGCACGCGGCCAACATCGAGCGCCGCGCCGGCGATGCACCCCCCGCGCAGCGCGGCCTCGAGCGCCGCTTCGTCCACCAGGCCGCCGCGTGAGACGTTGATGAAGAAAGCGTCCGCCCGCATGCGGGCGAAGGCGTCGGCGTCCATCAGCTTCTCGGTGTCCGCAGTGGCCGCGGCGAGGCAGACGACAAAGTCAGAGCCTGCGAGGAGCTGTTCCAGCGGAACCTGCGCGAAGGGCGCATCAACGGTGACGTGCGGGTCTGCCACCAGGACGGTCATGCCGAGTGAGGCGGCAAGTGGGGCAAGGTGGCGGCCGATGCTGCCGTAGCCGATGATGCCGATTGTGCTGCCGGCAAGCTGGCGGCCCATGGCGGCAGGGGGCGGCGTGCCCGCCCGGTAGGCGGCGGCATAGGCGGAAACGCCGCGGGCAAGATCGATTGCCAGGCCGAGCACAAGCTCGACCACGGACGGCACGAAGCCCGGCCCGGCTCGGGTAACGAGTACGCCGACGGCGCTGGCTGCAGGCACGTCCACGTTGCGGATGTCCACGGCGACACGGACGAAGGCGGAAAGGCGGGGGAGTGCGGCGAAGACCGCTGCGGGTCCCTCCGTCATGCGGTCCGCCACGATGACGGTGGCGTCCGCGGCTTCGGCGACAAGCTGGGTAGAGCCAAGAGGGACATCGCCGCCATGCAGGCGGACGTCACCCAGGGCACGCAAGCCGGCAAGCGCCGCGTCGCCATAGTAGTTGCGGCGCATCGCAGGAGTGTGGGCCAGGAATATGATGGGGTTGGTCACGCCCTGTTTCCGTAACGGCACGCCGAGCCGGCACGGCGATGCAGGCATCGTGGCGGACGGACGGCGGAGCCGACGCAGAAAATCTGCGGCGCAATCAGACAGGGCGGCAGCCCCCAATCAGCCCGGCCTCCGTCAACACCACTCATGTCACGTGAGCCCTTAATAACCGGTGTGCCGTGGCAGGAACGTGGTGATCTCCGGCACAAGCGCGATCAAGATCAGGCAGGCCAGCAACAGGCCGAGATACTTCATGATCGGCCGGACCGTCTCCTCCAACTTCACCCCGCCGATCAGGCAGGAGCCGTAGAGCCCGAGGCCGAGCGGCGGTGCGAACAGCCCTATGCCCATCCCGATGACCAGAACCACCCCATAATGCAGCGGGTCGATGCCGAGCTGCCGCGCAACTGGCATCAGCAGCGGGCCGAAGATGATCAGAGCCGCCGCCCCCTCCAGCACGGAGCCCATCACGATCAGGATCGCGATCGACAGCAGCAGGAACAGCCATGCACCATGCGAGGCGGAGAGCGTAACCAGCAGTTCTGCGATCGCATGCGGGATCTGCTGCAGCGTCAAGACGTAGGCCAGGCTCTGCGCCGTTGCCACGATGAACAGCACCATGCCGGACCGCACCGCGGCCTGCCGAAGCACCGTCCCCAGCCCGCGCCAACTCGTTTCGCGGAACGCCAGCGCCCCGACCAGGACCGCGTATACGACGGCAAAGGCGGATATTTCCGTCGCGGTGGCAAAACCGGACCGATAGCCGCCGAAGATCAGCACGATCAACCCGCCCGCCGCCAAGCCGCTGCCCCAGAGGCCGCTGATGCTGCCGCCCGCAGGCCCGATGCTGACCGGCGTCGTGTTCCGGCCGCCAAGCAGCACCACCAGGCCGATCAGGGCGACCGCCATCAGCGCGGAGGGGATCAGCCCGGCCATGAACAGCCCGCCGATCGACAGGTTCGCGACGAAGCCCAGGATGATCAGGTTGACGCAGGGTGGGATCGTCTCCGCCATCACGGCGGATGCGGCCAGCAGCGCCACGGCCGCCCCAGGTTCCTGTCCGGATTTGCGGGCCGCCGGCACCAGCACGGAGCCGACCGCGGCCACGTCCGCCATCTTGGAGCCGGAGATGCCGGAGAACACCACCATGCTCAGCACCATCACAACATCGAGCCCGCCGCGTCGCTGCCCGACCGCGCGCTGCAACAGCGCGATGAGGCGCACCGACATGCCGTTGGCTTCCATCAGGTAGCCGACCAGGATGAAGAACGGCACGGCCAGCAGGACGAAGTTGTCGATGCCGCGCGCCATCTGCTGGGCGAAGAACTCGCCGGGCAGCATGTCGCCCGCCCAGATGAACACCATGGTCGACAAGCCCAAGACGAATGCGATCGGCACGCCTGCGACGAGGGCCAGCAGGAACGCCGCGCCCATGACCCAGGGCATGTCCGGCACCGTGTCCGGGCTGTAAGTCGTCCAGGCCCAGCCGATCGCGCCGAGTGCGGCGAGCAGGATGACGGCGGCACACGCACGCAACGGCGGGTGGGCGAACAGCTTTTCCAAGGCAAACAGGACCATCGCCGCCGCCGAGAAGCAAAGCGGGATGAAGAAGATCTCCTGCGGTATGCCCGCGCCCACCGTCTGGCCGGCGGTGTCGGTCAGCAACTGCCAACTATGCCAGGTGAGCGCCCCTGCAACGAGCAGCACGACAGCATCCACGAGTGCGTCAACCTGCACCCGGCGCCCGGGTGAGAGACGGTCAACGAAGAAGGTCACTCCCGCGTTCTCGCCGCGGGCGAGCGCCGCCGCGGCCCCCAGGAAGCTGAGGGCCAGCAGCAGCGAGCGGGCGATATCGTCACTCCATACCACGGGGGCTTCGAACAGGTACCGGGCCAACACGGAGTACATGACGACCACGAGATCGAGTGCCAACGCAGCCGCTGCCAGCACCTCCATCAACACCAGCACCGCGCGCAACGCCCGCCCCAATACGTTGGACGGGGCGGCGGGGGCCTGCAGGCCGGCGGTCATGCCCATGGTGCTACGACTGCGCGGTGGAGCGGATGGCTTCCAGCATCGGCTTGGCGCCGGGCACGCGTTCGGCGAAGCGGTCCCACATCGGGCTCACCCGGTCGCGGAACACCGTGCGGTCGCACTCCGCCACCGTGATGCCCTTGCTCTTCAGCTCGTCGAGAGCGTCATGCTCCACCTGGGCCGCGAGGTCGAAATGCGCATCGGTGGTCTCCTTCACGGCCTGCAGCAGGCCGTCCCGCTGGGCGGCGGGCAGACGCTTCAGCGTGCGATCGCCGATGAAGGCGCCAAACGGGTTGTAGATATGCTGGGTCAGGGTGAAGAACTTGGCAGTCTCGTAGAACTTGGCCGAGAGCGCGGTGGGCGCGTCGTGCTCCAGCCCGTCGATCACGCCTGCCTGCAAACCGGTATAGATTTCGCCGAACGCCATGGGCGTCGCCGCCGCGCCCATCAGCCGCACCACTTCCGTCACCACGGGGGATGGCAGGCAGCGTATCTTGCGGCCGGCCAGCCCGGCAGGGTCGGTGAAGGCGAACTTGGTGATGAAGTTGCGGGCGCCGAGGTTGCGCCCCAGCGCCGGGAGGTGGACACCCGCCTTCTCCACCAGCAACCGTCCCAGCGCCTCGCCAGCCGGGGTGGCGGCGGCCCGGCGAACATGATCGAAATTGTTGAACACATAGCCCAGGTCGAACACGCCGAACTCGGGGACGATGTTGGCCCAGATCGGGGTGCCGATGAGGGTCATGTCGATCACGCCCAGCTTGACCTGGTTGACGACGTCCGCCTCCTGCCCGAGCTGGTTGTCCGGGAAGAACTGGGTGGTGACCGCGCCGTCCGTCGCCGCCTTGAGCCGCGGCAGGAACAGGTCGTACCAAATGCGGGCGGTGGAGAATTTCGGGTCGTTCGGGAACGATGTCGACACCTTCAGCGTGGTCGCGGCCCGCGCACGGCCGATCAGCGCCGGCGCTGCCAGCACGGCGCTGCCGACGAGGGCGGCGCGGCGTGAGATGGTGAGCGTCATGGATTTCCTCTCCTTGCTTATTCGGCCGCCGGGTTCGTCCCGGCTGGCTTGCGGTGCAGGCGCTACAGGACGGCGAGCATGCCGCCATCCACGTAGATGATCTGGCCGTTGACGTAGTCGGACGCCGCGGAGGCCAGGAACACGGCCGTGCCGACCAGTTCCTCCGGCTTGCCCCAGCGCCTGGCCGGGGTGCGGCCCTTGACCCAGGCATCGAACGCGGGGTCGTTGACGAGGGCCTCGTTCATGTCCGTCAGCATGTAGCCCGGGCCGATCGCGTTGGCCTGGATGCCGTGCTGCGCCCACTCTGCCGCCATCGCCTGCGTCAGCATCTTGATGCCACCCTTGGAGACCGTGTACGGCGCAACCGTGGCCCGGGCCAGGGCACTGGTCAGCGACCCGATGTTGATCACCTTGCCCCGTCCGCGGGGAATCATGCGCCGCGCCGCCTCGCGCCCGATGACGAAGGCGCTGGTCAGGTTGGTCTCGATCACCCGGCGCCAGTCCGCCGTTGCGAGTTCGAGCATCGGCTTGCGGAACTGGATGCCGGCGTTGTTGACCAGGATGTCCACGTGCACGCCCTGGTCGTCCAGGGCAGCGAACGCAGCCATCACCGCCGGCTCGTCGGTCACGTCGAAGCGGGCCTCGTGCACCTGGTGGCCCGCGGCGCGCATGGCCGCTGCCGCCGCGCCGAGCCGTCCGGCGTCGGACCCGTTCAGCACCACGGCAGCGCCTGCAGCGGCCAGGCCCTCCGCCATCGCCAGGCCGAGCCCGCGCGAGGAGCCGGTGACGAGTGCCGTCGTTCCCACGAGATCGAACATCGTCATGCCTCGCTCCTGCGGACCACGAGGTCCGAACGTTCGAACACGGCCGGGAGCAGCTCCGTACCGAGGCCAGGCCCCTCCATCGGCAGCACGTGGCCGTTCTCGATGGTTGGCATGACCGTCACCAGTTCCTTGTACCAGCCGGTGTAGAAGGCCCGGACGCTCTCCTGGATCAGCGTGTTCGGCTGGCTGAACGAGGCGTGGATGCCGGCGATGAAACCGACGGGCCCCACGCAGTCGTGCGGGGCGAACGGGCGATGATAGGTCTCGGCCAGGGCCGCGATCTTCCGGCCCTCCGTCAGGCCCCCGGTCCAGCAAAGATCGGCCATGACCACGCTCATGGCGTCGCGGTCGAGCATGTCCTTGTAGGGAAAGCGGCTGCCGAGGGTTTCGCTGGCGCATATCCAGACGTCGGTCGAGCGGGCCAGCTCCGCCAGTGCCTGCGGCGAGTTCATGCGGATCGGGTCCTCGTACCAGGTTGGATGGTACGGCTCGAGCTGCCGCGCCAGCTTCTTCGCCATGGGCAGGTTCCACAGGCAGTGGAACTCGACCATGATCTCGATCTTGTCGCCGACCGCCCGCCTGATCTTCTCGAACGGCTCGATGGCTGCCTTCAACTGGTCCGGCGTGATCGACATGCCGTCGTTGGCGATGGCCGCCGGGTCGAACGGCCAGATCTTCATCGCGGTGATGCCGGATTCGAGAAGGCTCTCCGCGAGCGCATCCGCGCGGGTCATGAAGCCGTTGAGGTCCTCATACGGGCCGGCCGAGCTGTCGAAGTTCCAGGTGGAAACAGGCTTTATGTCATGCGACCGGACGTAGCCATAGCCCGCGCAGGTGTTGTAGATGCGTTGCTTGGGGCGGCAGAGGCCGCCCAGCATCTGATGCACCGGCTGGCCGCACACCCTGCCGAACACGTCCCATAGCGCGATGTCGATGGCCGAAGCGGCACGGTACTCGACGCCGGTGCTGGACTGCGCCATCGGCAGGTTCAGCATCTCGCGGTGCAGCGCCTCGATGTGCAGCGGGTTCTTGCCCAGGAGGCGCCGGGCCAGCGTGTCATGGATGTGTGCCTCGACCGCGCCCGCGCCGTAGAAAGTTTCGCCGAGGCCGATCGGCCCGGCGTCGGTGTGCACCCGCGCCCACAGCACGTTCGAGAATTCGGCGGTTCGCAGCGTCTCGATCGCGGTGATTTTCACCTGCGCTCCCCCCGTCGTTGGGCCGAGGCCGACGTGGCGCCAGCCCGGACGGAACCACGGTAGCGCCGGCTGTGATATTTCACAATATGCCAAGCTTCCGCCGCGTGGCCCGGCGACGTAGGATGCTGCGGTCAGTCCAGGGCTGGGAGCATCATGACGAGACGGCCGGAATACGCACCGCGACTGGTCGAGGCGAGGGACCACCCCCCGCCAGGGAGAGCCAACCTGGCCGATCTCGCCTACGACCGGATCGAGGAGCTCCTGGTCACTTGCGCGCTACCGCCGGGGCTGCATCTGTCGCTCCAGGAGCTGGAAGCCCAGGTGGGCGTGGGACGGACCCCAGTGCACCAAGCCGTTAGCCGCCTCGCCTCGGATACGCTGATCCTGGTCAAGCCACGGCACGGGCTGCAGGTGGCTTCCATCGACCTGTCGCGCGAGCGCCGGATGCTGGGCCTGCGCCGTGACCTGGAGCGGTTCGTGGTAAGGCTGGCGACGGAGCGGAGCGGGGCCACGCAACGCAACCAGTTGCTCCACGTCGCGGGCGTCCTGCGCCGCGACCCGGCGCGGATCACCCTCGAGACCTTCAACGAACTGGATCGGCGGATCGACCGCTTGCTGGTGTCCGCGACCGGGGAGGCGTTCCTCGACCACGTGCTGCGGCCGTTGCACACGATCTTCCGGAGGATCGGCTGGATCTATCACAGCCTGGTCCGTCCCGAGGAAAGCCTGACCGGGACGCTGGAGGCGCACCTTGCGATCCTCGATGCCGTCGCCGGCGGCCGCGCCGACGACGCGGTGGCCGCGTCCGACAACCTGATCGCCTTCGTCGACGGCATGTTCGACGTGCTCGGGCAGGGCAATGACCCGGCCCTATTCGACTGCAACCTCGGCCTGCTGGCCACGGGCTGAGACAAGCCAGGAGACCGATTGATGAAAGCCGCCGTGATCCACGCGCCGCGCGACTTGCGCATCGAGGAGATGGAAGTCCCGCCGGTCGGGCCGCACCAGGTCGGCGTACGTATCCGCGCGGGCGGGATCTGCGGGTCGGACCTGCACTACTACCAGCATGGAGGCTTCGGCGCCGTGCAGATCCGTCAGCCCATGATCCTGGGGCACGAGATCGCCGGCGAGGTGATCGAGGTGGGAAGCGGCGTAGCCAGCTTGCGCCCTGGCGACGGCGTGGCCGTCAACCCGAGCCTGCCCTGCGATCGCTGCCGGTTTTGCCTCATGGGGCAACAGAACCACTGCCTCGACATGCGCTTCTACGGCAGCGCCATGCGCATGCCGCATGTGCATGGTGGTTTTCGTGAGGTGCTTGTCTGCGAGGAGCGGCAGGCGGTGAAGCTGCCACCCGGCATGGCGCTGCACACGGCGGCCTTTGCTGAGCCGTTGTCGGTGTGCCTTCACGCGGTGCGCCGCGCCGGGCCGCTGCTGGGCAGGCGTGTGCTGGTGACGGGTGCAGGCCCGATCGGCGCGCTTGCGATGATGGTGGCGCGGCAGGCGGGGGCGCAGGAGGTGGTCGCCACCGACATCGTCGATGCGCCGCTGGCGATGGCGAGACGCATCGGCGCGGACATGGCGCTGAACACGCTGTCAGACATGGACGCGCTTGCGCGCTTCAAACCGGACAAGGGCTATTTCGACGTTGCGATCGAGGCATCGGGCAACGCTCGCGCGCTGGCAGGGGCCTTCGAGGTCGTGCGGCCCGGCGGCACTGTCGTCCAGCTCGGCATTGCAGGCGGCGAGATGACGCTGCCCATCAACATGCTGGTCGCGAAGGAGATCAGCCTGTGCGGCACGTTCCGCTTCCATGAGGAGTTCGCCTGGGCGGTCGCGTTTCTCGGGTCCGGCGCCATCGATGTCGCGCCGTTGCTGACCGAGATCGTGCCCCTGGACGAGGCCGTGCGCGCCTTTGACCTGGCGGGGGATAAAAGCCGGGCGATGAAGGTCCAGTTGGCGCTATGATAGAATTGGCCGTCCAGGGCGGCGCGGGTCCGCTACGCGCGTTTGGTGATCGTGTCCCATCGCACGGCGGCAACGTCGGCCGCGGGTGGAGCTGGGCCGGGCTATCCGGACCGACTTCCTGCTTCGCTGCCTCGGCTCCGTCGAACTGCGACGCGCCATCGGCGCCGCCACCGACAAGAGCGAGCTGTTCAACCGACACGCCTAGTGGGTCGCCTTCAGCAGCAGCGGCCTGGCGACCGCAGCCACGCGCGACGAGCAGCGCAAAACGGTCAAGTGCAACCACCTCGTCGCCAACCTGCTCATCTTCCACACGGTCGTCGGCATGACACGCGCGCTCGACAGCTTCGTCGCCGACGGGCATGGCGCCGCGATCCCCCCCGAGGCGCTTGCCGGCGCCAGCCCCTATCTGAATGAGCCCCTCAACCGCTTCGGCAGCTACGAACTCGACCTCAGCAGACCGCCTGCGTCCTTGCCATTCGAGCGACCGCCCCAGCGGCAGCCCGCACGCCAGGTCGCAACGCCTGCTGCATGAAGATTCGGCGCGGATCGTCGCCATGGTCCGTTCTGCCGGCATGTCGCCAGTTCACGCTTTGCATCGGACGCCTGGCATATCGGCCGTCCTGGGCCATGGCTCCGGACTGGGTAGCCCGGGTGTTTTTCCACATAGGCAGGAGGCTCCGCCCCGTGCCGCTGATCTGACTTTGCTGAAGGATGTGATGCGATGGAGCTTGTCAAACACGCGCTGTCGTCAGACCAACTGAACGAGCAGCAGCTCTACGACTACGGCTAGTATCGCGTGCGTCAGGCGCTGGTGACGGCGCCCGGCGCCACCCTGCCGGCCCCATCGTCGGCAAGAGCCGGCAGGTCATGGTGGACCTGGACCTGAAGGCGCTGCAGGGCTACGGCCTGACCCCGCAGGATGTCACCAACGCCGTGGTGGCGCAGAACGTCACGGTCCCGTCCGGCCTGGCGAAGTTCGGCAACCTGCAATACGTGATCCAGCCGAATGGCTCCCCGACATCGATGGACGCGCTGAACACCATCCCGCTCAAGGTGTTGAACGGCGTGCCGGTCTTGATGCGCGACGTGGCGCAGGTGCGCGACGGCAGCCAGGTGCAGCAGAACATCGTCCGCTCCGACGGCAAGCGGTCGGTGCTGCTGACGATCCTCAAGAACGGCAATGCGTCCACGCTGACGGTGGTGAACAACGTCAAGCGCCTGCTGGGCGGCATCCAGGCCGCCCAGCAGGCGCTTGAAGATCACGCCGCTGTTCGACCAGTCGGTGTTCGTGTCTGGCGCAATCAACGACGTAGTGCGCGAGGGCGCGATCGCCGCCGGGCTGACAGGCCTGATGATCCTGCTGTTCCTGGGGTCCTGGCGCTCGACGCTGATCGTGCTGGTGTCCATCCCGCTGGCGATCCTGACCTCGCTGGCGGTGCTGACGGTGCTTGGCTACACCATCAACGTCATGACCCTGGGCGGCCTGGCGCTGGCGGTCGGCATCCTAGTGGACGATGCGACGGTCGCCATCGAGAACACCTACCGCCTGCTGGAGAGCGGCAAGGACTTCCACAACGCCGTGGTCAAGGGGGCGGCCGGGATCGCCAAGCCCGCGCTGATCTCGACGCTGGCGATCTGCACGGCCTTCGTTTCCGTGCTGTTCCTAACGGACTCGGCCAAGTACATCTTCACGCCGCAGGCCCTGGCCGTGGTGTTCGCGATGCTGGCGTCCTACGGCCTGTCCCGCACGCTGGTGCCGATCCTGGCGGATGTGCTGCTTGCCGGAGAGAAGCACGGGGGCGAGGAGCACGGGGAGCCGGAAGGGCCGCCCAAGGGCGTGTTCGGCCGCTTCCATGCCGGGTTCGAGCGGCGGTTCCGCCGGTTCCAGGGCGGCTACCTCACGCTGCTCGCCGCCATCCTGCGCCATCCCTGGGCGACCTTGGGGGTGGCCGCGGGCACCGTGGCGGTGGGCGGCGGGCTGTTCCTGTTCGTCGGGCGCGACTACTTCCCGCAGATCGACGCCGGGCAGATGCAGTTGCATGTCCGCGCCCACCCGGGCCTGCGGATCGAGGAGGCGGAGATGTTCTTCCAGAAAGTCGAGGATGCGATCCGCGAGGTCGTGCCCGAGCGCGACCGTTCCACCATCCTCGACAACATCGGCCTGCCCAACAACAACTACAACCTGGCCTTCTCCGACGGCTCCACCGTTGCCTACTACGATGGCCAGGTGCTGGTGTCCCTCAAGCCCGGCCATGCACCCACCGCCGGATACATGCGGACCCTGCGCACCCTGCTGCGGGAGCGCTTCCCGAATAACATCGGTCTTATGTAGCAACCGCCACTGACGTGCTGGGGGTTGTACGTGGCGACCGATTGTGGGAACAAGGTTGCAGGACCGACTTTCTGGCGGGTGTCATGGCGCAGCATTTCCTACTTTCTGCTGCAGCTCGCTCGCTCAGCTTTGCCAAGATCACGCGCATGTCTGACACCGGCGTGGAGAACGTGTTCTTGCGGCTGCGTTGGCCGGATACCAACGGCAAGCCGACCTGCCCGCGCTGCGGCTGCGCGATCTGCTATGTCTGCCGCCGTTCGGCCGACCAGCCGCGCTGGTGCTACAAGGCCTGTCGCCACGACTTCTCGCCGACCTCCGGCACCCTGTTCGCCTGGCATAAGCTGCCGTTGCGGACCTATCTGCTGGCCGTCGCGGTGTTCTGCAACGAGGTGAAAGGCAAAAGCATGCTC
>JAABUX010001485.1_pt1 | contig 35310 bp, 25 predicted proteins | sample 5561851 | NCBI WGS metagenome assembly JAABUX01 (sample SAMN10711883, study PRJNA513361) | rock metagenome | isolation source: Antarctica rocks | place: Antarctica: Victoria Land, Richard Nunatak red sandstone | collected 2016-01-03
TGAGGGGGACGACGACGACGACGATGACGACGATGAGGAGGACGATCCGCTGGCGAACCTGCCCGCGACCGAGGCAGGCAAACGGACGCTCTACCGCTTCAAGGTGACGCTGAAGGACTATAAGGACATGTGGCGTCGTATCGAGCTCAGCGGCGACGAGACCCTTTACGACCTCCACGGCGCCATCCAGGAGGCCTTCGACTGGGACGACGACCACCTGTGGTCCTTTTTCCTCAGCGGTAAGGCCTGGGACGACGACACGGAGTACACCAGCCCCTTCGGCAACGATGGGCGCAACGCCGCTGCCTATCGGTTGGAGCGCCTGGCGCTGCGCAAGGGCGCATCGTTCCTCTACATCTTCGACTACGGCGACGAGTGGCGGCACACCATCAAGCTGGAGGCGGTCACGCCCAACGGCGTCGCGCCCGGCGTCGACTTTCCCCGCGTCAGCGAGCGCCACGGCGACTCCATACCGCAATACCCTGCCTGGGAGGATGAGGAAGGGGAGGAGGACGAGGAAGCGGACGAGGAAGGGGAGGGTACAGATTAGGACGCGTTGGTTTACATAAGTTTGCGTGCGGGGGCGGCCCGCGACTAAAGTCGCATGGCAAACCACGGACACTGACGTGTCTTTGGCGTGGTGTTCTGGCGGATGTGCCCTCCTGGGCAATAATCCGGGCCAGCGCGCGGCGCGCCTGGCGGGGGCTGAGCGGACGTGCGAATGGGATCAGCGCATGTCCAGCATCAGCAGATTGGGGTTCTCCAGCGCGGCGGTGAGCGTGTTGAGGAAGCGCATGACCAGCTCTCCGTCGATGAGGCGATGGTCGGCGGTGAACGAGAGCGGCAGCACCGGACGCGCCTCGACGCGGCCGTCGATGGCCCATGGGCGCTCGCCGATGCGGCCCAATCCCAGGATGGCCGCCTCGCCAGGATTGATGATCGGCGTGGCGTAGTAGCCGCCCACGGTCCCGTAGTTGCTGATAGTGAAGGTGCTGCCGCGCAACTCGTCCAGCGGCAGGCTGCGCGCGCGCCCGCCCTCGGCCAGCCGGTTGATCTCCGTCGCCACCTCCAGTACCGTCAGCCGGTCGGCGTGGCGCAGCACTGGTACCAGCAGCCCATCAGGGGTAGCCGTGGCGATGCCGATGTGATAGTGGCGCTTGAGCACGATCTCCTTCGTCGCGTCGTCGATGCTGCCATTGACATAAGGAAAGGCGCGCAGGGCCTGCACCAGGGCTTTGACGATGAAGGGCAGGTAGGAGAGCTTGACCCCGTGCGCCTCAGCCGCCGGCAAAACGGCGCGGCGCAGCGCCACCAGCCCGCTCGCATCGACCTCGATCAACGAGGTGACCTGCGGGATGGTGCTGACCGAGAGCACCATGTTCTCGGCGATGCGCCGGCGCAATCCCCGCAACGGCAATCGCTCCTCGGTCGGCCCGTCCTCCATGCCGCCGGGCATCGCCCTCGCGACCCTTACCCTTGACCCCTCTCCCACGGTCGAGGATGAAGGTTGCTCCGTAGCAGGGAGGAGGGATGAGGGCTGCCTGCCCCCCTCTCCCGCGGTCGGGAGAGGGGTTGGGGGTGAGGGGTGCTCCGTGGTCGGGAGAGCGGTTGGGAGAGGGGTTAGGGGTGAGGGTTGCGCCGTGGACTGGATATCCGCGGCCAGGACGCGCCCAACCGGGCCGCTACCGCGCACCGTGGCGATGGCCACGCCCAGCTCCCGCGCCAGCCGCCGCACCGCTGGCGTGGCCAGGGCGCGTCGCTGAGGGGACACCGCGGCCTCGGTCCAACGCCCCATACCGCCCGCGGTCTGCCCATTCGTGGCCGGGGCAACTGAGGCGCCCAGGGCCATGGTTGTCTCGCTACCCTGTCCGTTTGCATCCGTACCACCTGGCGCCGCGCTCGTCGTGGGTTGGGATGTAGGCATGGAAGCGGCGCCAGGCGCCGCCATGGTCGTCTTCGTCTCCTGATCTGCCTCGTCGATGGTCACCAGCAGGCTCTCGACGGGGATGACCTGCCCCTCCTCCACGTCCAGCGACAGGATGGTCCCCGCCACGGGCGAGGGCAACTCCACCACCGCCTTATCGGTCTGCACCTCGGCGATGCCCTGGTCCAGCGCCACGCGGTCGCCGGGCCGGACCAGCCAGCGCACCAACTCGCCCTCGGTAATGCCCTCGCCCAGATCGGGCAGCCGGAACTCGAACGCCATAAGCCACCTCCGGTGGAGTGGTTAGTGGCTAGTTCTAGCCACTAACCACTAGCCACTAGCCACTCAAAAGTTCATCGTCGTATGCGCGGCCTCGACGACGCGCGCGGGCGTCGGCAGGTAGTAGTCTTCGAGCAGCGCGGGCGGGATCGGCACGTCGTACCCGGCCACGCGCGCCACCGGCGCCTCCAGCGAGAGCAGCGCGCGGTCGTTGATGGTGGCCACGATCTCCGCGCCGAGGCCCGCCGTGCGCGGCGCCTCGTGCACCACCACGGCGCGTCCCGTCCGCTCGACGGATGCGATGATCGCATCGGCGTCGAACGGAGACAGCGTGCGCAGGTCGATCACCTCGGCCTCGACCCCTTCGGCCGCCAGCGTCTCGGCCGCGGCCAGGCACGTCGCCACCATGGCGCTCCAGGCGATCAAGGTGATATCTCGCCCCTGGCGGGCGATGGACGCCTCGCCGAGCGGCACGGTGTAGTGGCCGTCCGGAACCTCGGCGCGGCCGGCGCGGTAGCCGCGCAACGGTTCCAGGAAGATCACCGGGTCGGGGTCGTCGATGGCCGCCAGCAGCAGACCCTTGGCGTCGTACGGCGTGGCCGGCGCCACCACCTTGAGGCCGGGCGTGTGCGCGAAGTGCGCTTCCAGCGCGTCGCTGTGCAACTCGGGCGCGCGCACGCCCACGCCGAAGGGCGCCCGCACCACCAGCGGGCAGGTGAAGCGGCCACATGAGCGCAGCCGCATGCGCGCCGCCTGCGCCACCAACTGAGCGAAGGCCTGGTACGAGAAGCCCAGGAACTGGATCTCGGCGATGGGGCGCATGCCGTAGACGGCCAGACCGATGGCCGTGCCGATGATCCCCGCCTCGGCCAGCGGCGTATCGACCACGCGCTCCTCGCCGAAGCGGTCGATCAGCCCGTCCGTGGCGCGGAAGACGCCGCCGTTACGGCCCACGTCCTCGCCCAGCACCAGCACGCGCTCGTCCGCCGCCATAGCCACGCCCATCGCGTCGCCGACCGCCTCGATCAGCGTCCTACTGGCCATGGGCCTGCCCTTTCCGCGCCGCGTCCGCGTCCGTGTTCCCCAGGCCGTCCAGATGCGCCCGTAGCTCCCGCCGTTGCGCCTGTAGTGCTGGCGGCATCGTGGCGTAGAGGTGGTCGAACATCCGCTCGGGGGCGGGGACGGGCTCGGTCAGCGCGGCCGTGACCGCCTGGGCCACCCGCTCGCGCGTCTCTTCCTCCAGCGCCTCCTGCCGCGCCGCGTCCCACAGGTCGGCGCGCTCCAGGTAGGCGCGCAGGCGCGTCACGGGATCGCGCGCGTCGGTCCACTGCCGCAACTCGTCGGCCGGCTGGTAGCGCGTGGGGTCGTCGGAGGTGGAGTGCGGACCGGTGCGGTAGGTGAGCGCCTCGATCAGGGTTGGCCCCTCGCCGGAGCGGGCGCGCGCCAGCGCGGCCACTGACTCGCGGTACATCGCCAGCACGTCGTTGCCGTCGACGAGGCGGTTGGGGATGCCGTAGGCCACGCCCTTCTGCGCGAAGGTCGCGCTGGCCGTCTGGCGCGAACGCGGCACCGAGATGGCCCAGCCGTTGTTCTGGCAGACCAGCACCACGGGCGCCTTGAACACGCCGGCGAAGTTGCTACCCTCGTGGAAGGCGCCCTCCGAGGTGGCGCCATCGCCGAAGAGGCACAGCACGGCTGTCTCGGCGCGGCGCAGGCGCATGCCCCAGGCGATGCCGACGGCATGAGGCACCTGCTCCGCGATGCCGATCTGCTGCGGGAGCACGTTGACGCCGGGCGGGACCATGCCCGCCCGTGGATGGCCGCGGAAGAACAGGGCCACGTGCTCGGGCGGCAGGCCGTGGACCGTCCCGGCAATCCCGTCGCGGTACGTGGATACCAGCCAATCGTCCGGCCGCAGGGCCAGCCCGCAGCCGACCTGGATGGCCTCCTGGCCGGCCACGGGAGCGTAGGTCGTGATGCGTCCCTGCCGCTGCAGGTTGCGCAGGCGCGTGTCGAACGTGCGCCCGAACACCAGCCAGCGGTACATTTCAAGCAACAACGCGGGCGGCTCATCCACCCGCGCCCCCGAGCGAAGCGCGCCATCGGGCGCCAGCACGCCGATCGGCTCGTCCGCCGTTGTCGCGCGCTGATCTTCATGTGTCAGGTACGTGCTGCTCATGGTCGATCATCCTTTCCGCCGCGGGCGTCTTTACCCGCGGCGACAGATTTGTTCCTATCCAGATGCGGATGCGGCGGGTCGAGCCCGATTCCCTTGCAGTATATGCCAGACACGCCAGTCGCTTCTTCATCGCGACATGTAGGGCCTTGCCTTGCGTCGCGTGTCGATGGCACGGCCCGTGCATCGGGCGACCGTGCATACGCATGCGACAAAAGATAGCGCCAGCCGAGCCGGCGACGAGTTCGGCGTGGCTGGCCAAAAAGATGTGAGGACAACGATGAGCAATCGAGCCCGAAACGACGACGACATGTCCGATGCAAGCGCGACGCCCGATAGCGGCGGCGTTATCGGCGGACCAGATGGGACGATGGAAAACGCTGCCGACCGGGGCGAGCGGTCCGGCGGTACTATGAACGTTGGCGGCGGGCTCACGGCGCGCGAACGGGGGCTGGCGCGGAGCGACGCCCTGGCGGCGTCCGCCAGTGGGGCAGCGTCCGGCGCGTCGAGCGATCCCAACACCGACAGTAGCCACGGGATCGGAGGCTCGGTCTCCTACCAGCCTGATCCAGGCACGGGCGCTCCCACGGCGCAGCATGACGCCAGCACTACCTCGACCTCATCGACCGACCAACGCGGCGTCGCCGCGTCCGGAGACCCAAACCAGAATCTGGGCAAGGACTGGACGGGCGAGACCGCGTCAGATGCCGACGCCCGCGACAACCCGTCCCAGCGCGGCGGCCAGACCGCGACCGAGGCCAACGACGCCTTTTGACGAGTGGTTAGTGGCTAGTGACGAGCGGCTAGTTTTGCCAGCCGCTCGTCACCAAGCATCTTCAATGAGTGGGCGTGGAAAGGCTGCTCGCCACCACGGAAGATTTGTCTTTCGGTTGTAAGTCCAGGTGGAAGACTTCGCTTCTCTGCTGCGTAAATCGCCGATTTTCGTGGGTGGAGGCGTCCCGCAGGGACATGACGGTCTGCCATGCGGCCAACCCATTGGTCCCTCACAGCCTCTGACCAGAGATCGCTCCAGCAATGTGGCCTTCTTTCTTTGAACGACTAATTAGCCGACGGACGACTTCACGGTAAGCAGCAAACCCATATTGTCGCCTGTGCCACTGTACCCTATGTAGATCGTATTATTGCTGGCCCAATTGAGAGGACCTGCTAGGGCGTACGACATTTTGGACCCGGCAAACAGCGGCATCCTCGTGTGGGCAACGCGTAGCGCGTAGCTAACCGGATTGCGCAGGTCCCGCGCTCCGACAACTATTTGTGAGGTGCGCGCCGTAGCAGTTCCATAGAGGTAAACAACCTTCGTCCCATCAGGGGAAAACGCTGCGGCGATAGGACCGGAGAAGGACAAACCAGGGCCAGCAGTGCTCAGTAGAGGCCGCACCCGTCCGCTAGGCAGGTCGATCAAGTCGAACACGCTTTTGTTCTCTGGGGGGCCACCAGCTTGCGGATAGGGGAAGTAGATTAGCGCTGTAGCACCATCTGGCGTTACGTCGACTAGAACGGGCACCTCCGGTACGCCTTGCCTAAGTGGGTCGCTCTCTGTCACGAGCGTGCGGGTACGGCGCGTAGTGACATCCATCAGCATGAGCCCTCCCTGCATAAAGGGGTTAGAAGCAACGTACAGGAGCATGCGGCTGCCGTGCAGCAGACGCAGGGAGGAGAAACCATTGTTGATCGGGGCGTGGTCGCGATCCAACGTCAGGATGCGACGGATCACTCCAGTCCCCATGTCGAAGCGGTCGATATCCGCCCAAGTGTCGTTCGCATTGTAGCGAACGAAAGTCAGCGATCGCCCGTCGGCTGACCACGTGGGATCGGCGTCATTTCCTGTCGCCCCAGTGAGTGGAGGCAACCGCGTCAGTGTCCCCATTCGGACATCGAGCACCACCATGGATTGGTCTACAGACGTGCCGCGGCTCACTGTGAATGCGACATGTTTGGCGTCCGGCGACCAAGCAATTCCAAGGACCAGCGTTGGCGCATCCCGGACAAGGATGGCGACGCAATGCTGCCGCGTCAGAGTAGCGATGTCGTAGAGACATAGGGGTACCGTGGAGCCGCTGGACACGGTCAGCCCATCCAACGCCAGTAGATAGCGTCCATCGGACGACAACGACACGATGGCCCTACCATAGGGCAGGCGAACCGTGCGCTGCGTCACCACTCGCAGAGTTGTTGAAGGCTTCGCGTGCGTTGCCGCGACACCATGAAACGGCATTAGTATGATCAGGGCGGCTAACGCGATACAGAAACTGCTACGACCACGCCATGAGTCGGCGGTCAGGGTAAGTTGGGTTAGGCGACGATGTTCCATCGGACATGCTCCTCTCTTCTCAACATAGAGGCATCCTGATTTCGACGCGGATGCCAATGGGTCCGTCTATTAAAGCGGTACGCCGGAGCCGTGTGACAGTTACATACACACCAGCAACTCGCATCTACCGGTGCAGCGTCTGGTCGACGACCAGCGCGAACATATCCCACGAGAACGTGTCGCGCCAGGCCGTAGTCGGGCAGGGTCGGATTGGTTTCCAGGAACTCGTGGAGCGTCACCTCCCGGTGGAACTCCAGCGCCAGGCGCGCTTGCAGCCGCGACAGGGCGTCTGGCAGGCCGTGTAGCCCGGCGGCGCCGAACCAACCTGCTGCGGGAGCACGTTGACGTCCGGCGGGACCATGCCCGCCCGTGGATGGCCGCGGAAGAACAGGGCCACGTGCTCGGGCGGCAGGCCGTGGACCGTCCCGGCAATCCCGTCGCGGTACGTGGATACCAGCCAATCGTCCGGCCGCAGGGCCAGCCCGCAGCCGACCTGGATGGCCTCCTGGCCGGCCACGGGAGCGTAGGTCGTGATGCGTCCCTGCCGCTGCAGGTTGCGCAGGCGCGTGTCGAACGCGCGCCCGAACACCAGCCAGCGGTACATCTCAAGCAACAACGCGGGCGGCTCATCCACCCGCGCCCTCGAGCGGAGCGCGCCATCGGGCGCCAGCACGCCGATCGGCTCGTCCGCCGTTGTCGCGCGCTGATCTTCATGTGTCAGGTACGTGCTGCTCATGGTCGATCATCCTTTCCGCCGTGGGCGTCTTTACCTGCGGCGACAGATTTGTCTCTTTCCAGATGCGGATGCGGCGGGTCGAGCCGGATTCCCTTGCAGTATATGCCAGACACGCCAGGCGCTCCTCACCGGCCACGAGCCGCGATCAGTCGGCCCAACGCAAGCGCGCGGGCGACGGCAACCGCCAGCGCGGCGACAGCGATTCGCGTGGCAAGCCCGATCATCACGGTGGTTGGGAGCTGTTGCCATCTGACGAGTGGTTGGGAGCTGTTGCCATCTGACGAGTGGTTGGGAGCTGTTGCCATGCGACGTGGGTCAGCAGGCCCGCTCCCACAATCGCGGGGCGCACCTCAGAAAGCAAGTTCAGCCATAGCGGTTGACAACTATGGCGCACCTGTAGTACCCTCCTTCACTATGAACCATACCTGACAGGGACGATGGTTCACAGGCCCTTTTCTCCAAGGAGTGCGTTGTCATGAATGCCACATACCAGGACAAAATGCTACGGTGTCGGGATTGCGAGAACGAGTTTCTGTTTAGCGTTGGTGAGCAAGAGTTTTTTGCCTCGAAAGGATATGTCAACGAGCCTACGCGCTGCCTGACCTGCCGCGCCGCGAACCGTGCTCGCTTGAACGGGGCAACAGCCTCGCCGTCCGTCGCTCGCAAGATGCACCCCGTGGTCTGCGCCCAGTGCGGGACCCAGACGCAGGTCCCCTTCCTGCCTCGTCTGGAGAAGCCCGTCTATTGCAGCGCCTGCTTCGACCAGGTGCGCGCCACGGCGCCCACGGTCATGGCTGCCGTGCCGCAGGCGTAGGACGAAACCTGCGACCGAGCAAACCACGCCGACCGCGGTCAGTTGTCATACGGTGTCGCCAGCAGCTTTATGAGGGCTCCCGGCGCGAGTGTCAAATCTGGACACGTCCCGTTCAACAACCGACCGCGGTCGGCCCATGGCTGACTGGCCCCTCGGTTCCTCACGCGCTCCGCTGCTGTACACTAAAAGTATGTCCGCGCTGCTCTATCTTCGCGCCTCGTTGCGCCGTCACGCCGCGATCATCCTCGCGGGCATCCTCTTTGCCCTCTGCGCCAACAGCATCGCCCTCCTCGGGCCGCTGATCTTGCAGCAGGCCATTGACAGCCTGGGCCGGACGCATCCCGCTCTCCCGTTGTGGCAGTACGCCCTGCTCTTTGTCGCCGTGGCGCTGGTCCAGGCCGTGTTCAGCTTCTCAACGCGCTGGAGCGTCAATAGCGTCTCGCACCGCATCGGCTACGAACTGCGCAACCGCCTCTTCGCGCACTACCAGAGCCTCGACCTGGCTTTCTTCCAGCACAACAAGGTGGGAGACCTGGTGGCGCGCTCCACCAACGACCTCAACGCCGTGCGCATGATGCTCGGCCCCGGCATCAGCAACCTCGTCAACACCGCCATCGCCTTTGTCCTGACCATGGGCGCGATGGCCTTTCTCGACGGCCGCCTCACCCTCCTGGCCGGCGCGTTTTTGCCCATCATGACCGTCGTCTTCATGCTGCTGGGACGGCGCATCGAGCGCTCGTTCCGCCGCGTGCAGGATCGCTTCGGCGACCTCTCGTCCGCCGCGCAGGAGAACTTCTCCGGCATCCGCGTGGTCAAGGCCTACGTACAGGAAGACCACGAGATTGCTGCCTTTGCCCGCCAAAGCGAGGGGTATCTGGAGAGCAGCATGCGCTACATCCGCCTCACAGCGGGCCTCTGGCCGGCCATGGGGCTAGTGGCCGGACTCTCCCTGGCCGTGGTGCTGTGGGTCGGCGGGAACGACGTGATCGACGGGCGCCTCAGCCTGGGCCAGTTTGTGCAGTTCACCTCCTATCTGGGCCAACTGGCCTGGCCGATGATCGCGTTGGGCTGGTCGTTCAACCTGTTCCAGCAAGGCGACGCCTCGCTCAAGCGCGTCCGCGAGGTGGTCGAGCGGCCGCCCGCGATCGCCGAGCGCGCGCGCCCCGTGCCGGCGCCGCGTCCGCGCATGGCTGGCGCGATCGAGTTCCAGGGCGTCGAGGTGAGCTACGAGGGCCAGACGGTGCTGCGTGACGTGAACTTGCGCATCCCCGCTGGCGCGACGGTGGCCATCGTCGGCCCTACAGGCGCGGGCAAGACGACCTTGCTCAGCCTGCTGCCGCGCATCGTCGACCCCACGCGCGGGCGCGTGCTGATCGATGGCGTGGACGTGCGGGACTGGCCGCTGGAGACGCTGCGCCGCGACATTGGCCTGGTGCAGCAGGAAAACTTCCTCTTCTCGGTCCCGCTCGGCGAGAACGTGGCCTACGGTGTCGAGGACGCCACGCCCGAGGAGATCATGGCCGCGGCGACGGTAGCGCAGTTGGCCAGAGACGTGGCGGACTTCCCGCAGGGCTTCGACACCACGGTTGGCGAGCGCGGCGTGACGCTCTCGGGCGGCCAGAAGCAACGCACCGCCATCGCGCGCGCGGTCATGAAGCGGCCGCGCATCCTGATGCTGGACGACGCGCTCTCCGCCGTCGATACGCGCACCGAGGAACAGATCCTGCGCGGCCTGCGCGGCATCATGGCCGAGCGCACCGCGCTGATCGTGTCGCACCGCGTCTCGACGGTGCGCGACGCCGATACCATCGTGGTCCTTGACGGGGGCCGCATTGTCGAGCGCGGCACGCACACCCAACTGGTGGCCCGCGGCGGCGTCTACGCGGCGATGTATCGCCGCCAACTGCTCAGCGAAGAATTGGACGTGGATTCATGAGCACACCAGCCGACCAAATGCAGGACGACGAGATCCTGGGCAAGGCCTACGACGGGCGCCTGATGCGGCGCCTGCTGGCCTATCTGCGTCCCTATCGCCTGGGCGTCATCGCCGGTGTGCTGCTGCTGCTGCTCGGCGCGCTGGTCGACCTGGCCGGACCGTTCATCATCAAGACCGCGCTCGACGCCGACGTGTGCCCCGCCCTGCGCCGCGCCGATGGCAGCGGCGCGTGCGGCGCGGCGCAGGCGACGCACGCGGTCCACAGCGCGCTGAGTAGCGGCGCCCTGGCCGGGCACGAGCGCGGGCTGCTGGCCGCCACGATGTGGTACCTGCTGGCCTTGCTGGCCGGCTTCGCCCTCCGTTACGCCCAGCAGGTGCTGCTGGGCTACCTCGGCCAGCGCGTGATGTACGACCTGCGCATGGAGATTTTCGCGCACCTGCAACGCCTGTCGCTGGCCTTCTTTGACCGTAACCCCGTGGGGCGCCTGATCACGCGCCTCACCAACGATGTGGACGCGCTCAACGACCTGCTGACCAACGGCGCGGTGGCTATCTTCGGCGACATCTTCACCTTGCTGGGCATCATCATCGTGCTGCTGCTGGTCAACTGGCAGCTCGCGCTGGTGACGTTCGTCACCCTGCCCTTAATCGTGGTGGCCATGGGCTACTTCCGCGACCGCATGCGCGAGTCGTATCGGCAGATCCGCACGCGGCTGGCCCGCCTCAACGCCTACACGGCCGAGAACATCGCGGGGGCCACGGTGGTGCAGCTCTTTAACCGCGAGCGGCGCAACTTCGCCGCGTTCGAGGGCCTCAACGGGGCATACACGGCCTCTAACCTGCGCTCGCTGTTCTACTTCGCCCTCTTCTATCCCACGGTCAACGTGCTGGCCGCGCTCTCCATCGCGCTGGTGGTGTGGTACGGCGGGGGCAATGTGGTCAGTCATGCGCTGACGGTGGGCGCCTTATTTGCTTTCCTTAGCTACGTCGACCGCTTCTTCATGCCCATCCGCGACCTGTCCGAGAAGTACAACCTGCTGCAGGCCGCCATGGCCGCCAGCGAGCGCATTTTCGGCCTGATCGACGAGCCGGTGACGGTCGACGACCCGGACAGGCCGGCGCCGCTCGAACACGTGCATGGCGAGGTGGAGTTCCGCGACGTCTGGTTCGCCTACAACGCCGAGGAGTGGGTGCTGAGGGACGTCACGTTTCATATCCGGCCGGGCGAGAGCGTGGCCTTTGTCGGCGCGACCGGCGCGGGCAAGACCTCGCTGATCTCGCTGCTGTCGCGCTTCTACGACGTGCAGCGCGGTGCCGTGCTGATCGACGGCCACGACGTGCGTGATCTGGCGCAGGGCGACCTGCGGCGGCACATCGGCGTGGTGTTGCAGGACCCCTTTATCTTCACCGGCACCATTGGCGGCAACATCCGCTTGCACGAGCAGGGCATCGACGACGAGCGCGTGCGCGCCGCGGCGCGCTTTGTCAACGCCGACCCCTTTATCTCCGCGCTGCCGGGGGGCTACGACACGCCGGTGCGCGAGCGCGGCGCCGGCCTCTCGGTGGGGCAGAAGCAACTGCTGACCTTTGCCCGCGCCATCGCCTTTAACCCGGAGATCCTGCTGGTGCTGGACGAGGCCACGTCGAGCGTGGACACCGAGACCGAGGCGCTGATACAGGACGCCCTGGCGCGGCTAATGACGGGGCGCACCTCGATCATCATCGCGCACCGCCTCTCCACCATCCGCAATGTCGACCGCATCATCGTGCTGCACAAGGGCCGCGTGGTGGAGCAGGGCACGCACGAGGAACTGCTGGCCCGCGCCGGCGTCTACCGCAACCTCTACGAGCTGCAGTACCAGAGCGACGAACGAGTGATTAGTGGCTAGTGGCTAGTGACGAGTGGGGTGAATGGTTAGCAACGAGAGTGGCTAGTACACGTTGGCTGAAATACCTTGGCGGTACGTGTGGGCTGCCGAGACACTTCAGTGTCCGTCGTTTGCCATGCGACTTCAGTCGCAGGCTACCTCCGGAACGCAAACGTATCTACGCCAAGCTGTACTAGTGACGAGTGAGGCGGGACGGATGCCAGCCCTGGCCGTCGCGGCAACGCGGCGCGGCTATCTCCTCCTGCTACTCCGAGCGCCAACCACGTACCTCACTCGTCACTAACCACTCGCCACTCGTCACTTCACTAAAGGCTGCCCCACAGAGGGTGTGACGGGCCGAAGGGCAGGAGTTGGGGCCAGGGTGGGCGGACGCCGGGGGCGCGCGGCCCGCGCGCGACCTCGGCGTCGACGATCCAGAGGCCGTGCCCGCGTCCCTGACGGTTGAGGTAGACCATGCCGTTGGGCCGTAGAGTCCCCTGGGTGATCCACTCGCCTTGCAACATGGCGAGGCCCTCGCACTCTCCTATCCAGCCCACGTTTGTTTGCGCGACGCGGACGCTAAGCAGGATGGCGCGCGGATACTGCTGGTGGAACCGGGCGATGGCCAGCGCGCCCACGCCATAGGGATCGGGCGCGCCTGCGAACTGCAGCGAGACGAGCCAAGAGATGAGGCCGCCGAGCAGCGTCAGGCCCATGACCGCAACGGTCGGACGACGCCAACCGGCGCGCCGTCTCTGGCGCCGTCGCGGCGGCGTTCGCTCCGCTGTGAGAGGGCCTATAAGTCCGGCAGGTCGGTACATCATGCCCCTATGCTACGCCGATCACAACTTCCCGTCCCAGTCGTGCGGAAGTCGATCCCTAACCTGATATACTTAATAAAGCATGGGTGTTGTCTGCCCATAGGCAGATTCCCCTCTCCGAACGACCGTGACGCATACACACATCACGCAAGACACGTGATCATACTGATCGGCGTGCGGGCCTCAGGCTGAGGCCCTTTTTCTGTTTTCTCTGTCACCGACCCTTCTGACGCCTTAAACGTCCGTCTCCGGGGCCGGATTCCACCTGGAGCGTGCTATGCCGACACCTTTTACAACGTTTTCCTTCGACCCTGACATTTTGCAAGCCATCGCCGACCTGGGCTTCGAAGAGGCCACGCCCGTCCAGGAGCAGGTCCTCCCGCTGATGCTGCAGGGGCGTGACGTCATCGCCCAGGCGCAGACCGGGACCGGCAAGACGGCGGCCTTCGGGCTGCCCATCCTGCAGTGCCTCGATAGCGCCGCCAACTACCCCCAGGCCCTCATCCTGGCCCCCACGCGCGAGCTGGCCGTGCAGGTGGCCGAGGCGCTGCACCGCATGGGCAAGCGCAAGGGCGTCTCCTCGCTGGCCGTTTACGGCGGCCAGCCCATCGAGCGGCAACTGCGCGCCCTGCGCGCCGGCGTGCAGGTGGTCATCGGCACGCCTGGACGTATCATGGACCACATTCGACGCGGCACGCTCGCGCTCGACCGGGTGCGCACCGTCATCCTGGACGAGGCTGACGAGATGCTGGACATGGGTTTCGTCGAGGATATCGAGTTTATCCTGGAGCAGGTTCCCGCCGATCGGCAGACCGGCCTGTTTTCCGCCACCATGCCGCCGCGCATCGTCGCGCTGGCGCGCAACTACATGCGCGATCCCGCGCGCGTGACCATCGAGAACGAGAAGATGACCGTGCCGCTGGTGCGTCAGGTCTACTACGATGTCTCCGGCCGCGAGAAGCTCGACGCGCTGACGCGCATCCTGGACTTCGAGGCGCCGGCCTCGACCATCATCTTCTGCGCCCGTAAGAGCGAGGCCGACACCCTCTGCGAGAGCTTGCAGGGCCGCGGCTACTCGGCCGAGGTCTTGCACGGCGACCTCAACCAGACGCAGCGCGACCGCGTGATGAACCGCTTCCGCGCCAGTCAGGTCGAGATCCTGGTCGCCACCGATGTGGCCGCGCGCGGCCTCGACATCCCGGACGTCAGCCACGTCATCAACTACGATATCCCCTGGGACCCGGAGTCGTACGTGCATCGCATCGGCCGCACCGGCCGCGCCGGGCGCGAAGGCGACGCCATCACGCTGGTGACGCCGCGCGAGCAGCGCCAGTTGCGCACCATCGAGCGCGTGATCGGCCGCCGGCTGGTGCGCATGCGCCTGCCATCTCCGGCGGACGTGGCCGCGCGCAAGCGCGAGGCGGTGCTCGATCAGATCCGCGGCGCCATTGACGAGGGGGGGCTCGACCCGTACTTGTCGATGGTCGAGGCGCTGGGCGACGACTACAATCCGGTCGACATCGCGGCGGCCGCCTTCAAGGTGCTCGGCGATGGGACGCTGATGCGCGCCGAGGCCGCCGTTACGCCCAGCCGCAATGGCAATGGCAATGGTCACGGTATTGATCAGGGCCCCCGCGCCAGCGCCGCCGATGCGGGGGTCGAGGTGGGCATGACGCGCCTGTTCATCCACGCCGGTCGTCGCGCCGGTATCCGCCCTATGGACATCGTCGGCGCGATCGCCAACGAGGCCGGCCTGCCCGGCAACCGGGTGGGGTCTATCGACCTGTACGATAACTTCGCCTTCGTGGAGGTGCCGAACAGCGACGCCGACCGCGTGCTGCAGACGCTCAATAGCACGACCTTGCGCGGCCGTCGCGTCGAGGTGGACGTGGCCAAGCCTAAGCGCTAAGTGGCCTATGAGCGCGCCGACGATGGTCCGGTTGCCCGGTAGTGTCCCCTGACATATCTTGTTAGTCAGGGGGAGGACGCCATGGATGCGGGCGAGGACGGCCGGGCTCCGGAGGAACTGGCGGCGGCATTGGAGCGCGAACGCCTGCTGGCCACGATTGGTCGGGAAGCGGCGGCTGCCCGCGACATGATCGCCATCCTGGAAGCCGTCCTGATCCCGCTAGCGGAGGTGGTGCGGTTCAAAGGCGGATCGATCTCTCTGATCGAGGACGGGGTGCTCGCCCTGGCCGCCGCGCGCGGACTCGTCGACGACGACGCGTGGCGCGTGCGCGTGCCCGTTGGTACAGGCATCTCGGGCTGGGTTGCCGCCACCGGGCGCCCCTATCGCAGCGATGACCTGGACGCCGAGCACGCCGTGCTCCCCTCCTCGCGCAACGTGGGCAGCAACGCCCTGATCCGCTCCTACCTGGCCGTGCCGCTGATCGCTCAGGGCCGCGTCCTGGGCATTCTGCAGGTCGATAGCGCCGCGCGGGCGGCTTTCAACGCGGAGCACGAAGAGTTGCTCCAGGCCATCGCCGCGCAGGTGGCCGAGGCTGTCGAGCGCGTCCGCGCCGACAGGGGGGAGCGTGAGCAGATTCAGACGCTGGAGCGCGAGAACGATCTGCTGCGCGCCCAGGCGGCGGAGCTTCGTCCGCAGAATGAGGCGCTGCGCGATGAGGCGACGCGACTGACCGCGCGTAACGAGCAACTCCGGGCGCAACGCCGCGAACTTGCCGCGCGCGCCGCGCGCATCAAGGCCCTGGTCCGGCAGTCGGACCAGCGGGCCGCCGAATTGGAGCGGACCGTGGCTCGCCTCAAGGAGGTCGAGCAGGGCCGCGACGACTTTATCTCCATGGTCAGCCATGACTTGCGCACGCCCATCACCAGCATCAAGGGGTTGGTGCAGTTGACGGCGCAGCGGCTGAAGCGCGAGAACCTCGATCGAGCGCGCGCGTTGGCAGGGCTCGGTCAGGCCGAGGCGCAGATCGACCGCCTGGTCGCCCTGGTGAATGACCTGCTCGACGTCTCGCGCATTCAGGGCCAGCGCTTGGAGCTACGGCGCGCACCGCTCGACCTGATGCCGCTGCTGCGCGGCGCCGTCGATCGCTTGCAGGCCACGACGGCCGCGCATACGTTACGCCTGAGCGGGCTGGCCGTCGCCGAGACCACTGAGGGCGTGACGGGCGAGGGCGCGACGGGCGAGGGCGCGACGGGCGAGAGCGTGACGGGCGAGGGCGCGACCGCGGTGACGCCGTTGTGGGTTGACGGTGATGCGCGGCGCCTCGACCAGGTGCTGGACAATCTGCTCACCAACGCCATCAAGTACAGCCTGATGGGCGGCGCCATCGACGTGGAGGTGCGGATCGCTCCCCGCTCCCCGCGCTCCGCGACCGACCCACTCGCCGGAGTAGCAAAGACGGCGGAGGAGACGGCCAGGGATGCGGACGATGCCGCGACGGCGGTTGCCGGTGTGAGCGGCGATGAGGCCCTGGTCTCCATCCGTGACCGCGGTATCGGCATTCCGCCGGGGGACCGCGATACCCTGTTCGAGCGTTTTGGGCGCGCCGCCAACGCCGCCGCGCAGGGCGTCCCCGGCTTCGGGCTGGGCTTATACATCAGCCGGGCGATCGCCGAGCAGCACGGGGGACGGCTGTGGCTGGCCGACAGCGGGGACGCCGGCAGCACCTTTGTCCTGGCCCTACCGCTACGAGTGACGAGTGACGAGTGACGAGTGGGTAGTGTTGTTTCAGTTGGGTTTGTTTGATTGCCGGGCCTGCCGGGCCTGCGACTGCGGTCGCATGGCAAACGACGGGCCGACTGCGGTCGGGTGGGGTACGCGCTACATCAAACTTTGCCCTCTGATTCTGTATTAGTAACGAGTGCGGTAGGGTGGCTACGTTGGCATGGAGGTGGCGCACTCCGACTCATGACTTTTGTCGCGGCATGTAGCGCAGCGTTTCGCTCGTGACGGCCCCGATGGCGATCAACGCCGCGGCCCGCGCGCGTCCGCTCGTCCCCGGTCGCAGGGCGCGCCCGAGGATCGCCCCTTTGAGCGGCAGGGCCACGACCAGCACCCACAGGCGATCCAGGCGCAGCCGATCGCGCGTCTCCCGCGCCAGCCACGCCAGCAGTTCGGCCTGCCCCGGCGGGTCCTCCGGCAGTTCCGGGTTGGTCTCGTGCAGCAGCCGGCGCACCTCATCGTCGGTCAGTGTCTCGCTCGCCTGCTCCGCTGAGCGGTCCATCGTCTCTCCTCCCCCTTCCTCGCTTAAGCGTCCCCTCCAGGATACCGCGCCCGGAACCGCTGTTTGGCGCGCCGCGGGCGTTGGTGCGCCGCGTCGCGAGAGATGCCCAGGGCCGTCGCGATCTCCCGCTCGGGGAAGCCCCAGACGCCGTCCATGACCAGGATGGCGCGGTCGTTTGGCGCCAGCGCGGCCAGGGTCTGGCCCACCAGCAGGCGCGTCAGGCCCGGAGGCTCCGTCGCGAGAGGCGTCGGGAGTTGCTCCAGGGAGAGCGAGGGCGGCGCGCGCTGTTGGCGGCGATAGGCGTCCGCCACGGTCGTGGCCACGATGCGGTACAGCCAGGCGGCGAACAGGCGCGGGGAGCGCAACCGGCGCAGCCCGCGGAAGGCGTTGTAGAAGGCGTCCTGGGTCAGGTCCCGCGCCCGCTCACCGTCGCCGAGCCGGCGCGTCAGGTAAGCCAGCACGCGCGGGTAGTAGCGCCGCGCCAGCGCGTCGTCGGCTCCCCTCTCGCCGGCGAGCGTGGCCCGCACCAGGGCCTCATCGGATAGCGGTTGCTCCGGCCCGGATTCCTCCACGCGACGCCCCATTCGTCCCCGTCGGCGGTCTTCGTCGTCCTTCTCTCCAGCATAACGCCCCTGAACGAAAATTGCCTGTCCCATTTTGGGGAGCCCAAGCATCTTTCATAGATAGGGAGGCGCAGCGGGACCCACGACACGAAGGTTGTCGCCCCGCCCACTGCTGGAAGGATAGATAAAGAGATGCAGCTTACCGCCATCTTGCTCATCCCGTCCGACAACTTCAACTGGGTCGGCCTGCGCGCCATCCTCGCGGACTGGCCGGAGGTGCGCGTTGTCGCCGACGTGCAACGGCGCGAGCCTGCCCTGCGCCTCGCGGCGCACGAGCAGCCCGACCTCATCCTCGCCGCCTCCGATTTGGCGGGCATGCGGCTTGTGCCGCTTGTGCGCGACCTCCGCGCGGCGAGCCCGCACAGCCGGGTCGTCGTGTTCGGCAAGCTGCTGGAGTCCGAGGCCCACCGCGAGCTCGACAAACTCGACGTGGCTGCCTTCGTCCAGTGGAAGACCGCGACCCCCGAGCGCATCCGGCTGATCCTGGCCGCCGTGCACGCGGGCGAGTTGTACGTGGGCTGCAAAGGGGCGGTGGAGCGGCTCCGCGCGCCGGAGCGGCGGCGACGCGCCCGCCCCGCCGATAGCCCAGCCCTCACGCCGACATTACGGGCGATGATTTTGGGCCTGTCGGCGGAGCGGGCGCGCCAGGAGTTCGCCGACGAGGAAGGGGTCAGCGTTCATACGATCGACGACCGCATCCATGCCCTCAAGAGGGCGTTCGGGGTGCGGTCGTCGTTCATGCTCGGCGCAATGGCCGAGCGCCTGGGCTTCATCCCGTAGCGGTCAGGGCCAGGTGGGAAAAACCCCGGACCTGAGCGGGGTTTTCCCGCCCCGTGGTATCAGTTTCCCCGTTGCGTCTCCGCGCCGCGTCGCTGTATCGTCGAGGAGTATTGCTAACAACCCATCGGCCGGCGGCGAGGGCCGCGGCCGATGGGGAAGTGGTAGCGCCCGCCGTCGGTCTCGGTGACGGCCTCGCTCGAGGGGCGTAGGTAGCTGCATTGCGTCCTCCTTCAGGCTCCCTCGGCGACCGCGCGAGCAAGGACTACGTCGGCGTCTCCGCGCCGAAGCCCTGAGCATGGGAGCTGCCGCGAAGATGGGAGGAGACGGACAGATGGAGACCTCACAATCGGGACAATCCAGCATCTTGCTTGTCGGCGCCGAGCACACCACGTTCCAGTGGCAGGGCCTGCGCGCGTCCTTGCCCGAGCAGTCGGACCTGCGCGTGTTGGCCGACGTGCACCAGGCCGCCGAAGCGACCCGGCTCGCCGCGGCCCAGCACCCCGATCACGTCCTCATCGACGCGGACGTGGGCGGCATGGGCGTCGTCCCCCTCGCCCGGGTGGTGCATCGCGCGAGTCCCACGAGCCGGGTGATGGTGGTCGGCACGAGAGAGGCGCTGCGGCGGGACGCGCTGGCGCAGTTGATGGAGCTTGGGGTACAAGGGTACCTGCTCTGGGAGGGGTTGAGTGGGGAGGCGGTCGTGCGCTGCCTAGCGGTCACGCGGGAGGATGACCTGCTGGTCGGGCGCCGGGCCATCCTGGGGGAACTGGTGGCCGCGCCAGAGCGCCGCCGCCCGCCGCGCAACGACGAGCCGTCCCTGACCGACGACGAGCGGACCGCGCTCTCACTGCTGATCGAGGGGCTGCGGCAGGAGGAGATCGCGGGCGAGATGCTGGTGAGCGTGATGTCGGTGCGCCGGCTGTGCGCGTCGTTGCGCGACAAGTTCGGCGTGGGAACCACCAACGCGCTGTGCTGGCGGGCCGGGCAGTTGGGGTTCGTGCCCCACGGCGATGGGCCGGGACGGTCCTCTCAGGTGAGCGGAAGCGATCAGGGCGGCGAACGGAAGCGATCAAAGTGGTGAGCGAGAGCGGTCACGACAACGATCGCAATATGAGCGCCAACGATCAAAAAGTTGAACGGGAGCGGTCACAAAAGTTGAACGGAATAGTACAGCCAGCGGTATGCCTCCCAGTGTACCTTTGAGACATGCTCCGCTGGTGGCCGTTGGCCGCAGCCATCCATGGGGCAGATGGCAGGACGATGGTTGTTGCTTTCATTGCCTCCGGCAACGAAGGGCTAGCACAGGTTGTCGAGGGCTGCTGGGCTACTCCATCCTCTCCGGCCGCCAAATACTAACCGGATGCTTTAGCGCGAGACCAGCGGCCGCTGGTCGAGAGTGGAGCATCACGGATAGGGATAGAAGGGTTGACAGAACGGAAAGGATTACGCGTTATGAAGGTTCCAACGTCCCTAGCTCTCCGTGCGGGCATTGCCCTGGTTGTTCTCGCCGCCGCCTCGGCCTTCGCGCCCGTCGGGAACAGCAAAGCCGCAAGTAGCCACCACTACTTCATGCCCACCTACGCGAACGCCTGTCAAGCGAACCCCAGCCAGGCGAACTGCGACGGCCAGTCGTCAGGGTTATGCAACAGCGACCAGCAGTCGATCTCGTCGGACACGAACGTGGATTACACAATCCAGACGACGCTCTACTACTCGCCGACCTGTCACTCCTATTGGGGGTATACGGTCCGCCAAGTCTCCAACCCGGCTTACATCTCGGCGGGGGTAACGACCAGCGACAACCGCCACCAGGGTACCAACTTGCATAACCAGGGGACTATCGCATCGACTATGCTCTACTGCCCCTCCGGTCAGGGCGTGTACGCCTTCGGCGAGAGTTCCAACAGCACCAATTACGGCGATGGCAACTTCCACGAGGCAGACGCTCCCCCTCCCGCAGGCACCTACCACAGTTGCTAGTCGAAATCAAGTCCGTCCGTCGCGTGGGAGGTCAGTAGGCCTCCCACGCCCGTACATCTCATCGCGTCAGTGTGGCATGTCGACGATGCTAACCTCTCCGGCCGTAGCCGGAGAGGTGGGCGGAGATAGGAACGGCAGCAGGTGCCGCAAGTAGGCCGGAACCCATCGCCAGGGATCGGCGACGCTCGCCGTGCCACGTGGACCGGCGGGATTGAGCACGACCACGCGGCCCCCCTGCTCGTCCATCGCCACCTCTCCAGGGCCGCGGCCCACGGGGATGATCCGTCGAATAGTCCCGTTCGCGCTATCAATCACGCTGACGCTCGCCAGATTATCGAGATTGCCCATCCGGTCAGGGAGGCCCGCATTCGCGACGACGATACTCCCGTCGCGCTCATCGACGGCGGGCGACGCGGCTATTGTGATGGGAGGGAGGGAACTAGTGTGGAGCAGTCGCCCGCTGACACCATCGAGCAAGCTCACCGCATTGGCTCGCGGATCGACGATGAGCACGCGGTTATGGGCGACGTCAAGAGTCAGTTGAAGGTCGTGAACGACTTTAAATCGCTGCCCGATGCCAATCGCCCGCAAGAGCCGTCCACTCGTCGCATCGAGCACATGGACCCAGCCCGATTGGATGGCGAACACGCGGCCAGCGCGCGCATTCGCGATCAGCGCCGTGGGACCGCCATGGCTCAGCCGCGCTTCCCCCACAAGGCGCCCATCCCTCATGTCATATGCCCCAACTGTCCCCGTGACAAAATTGGCGATAAACACGCGGTGGTGGCGCCCATCCACTGCAGGCCTGCCAGTCGTCACGGCGCGACCCGGAACGGCCGCTTTGTGGGGGCGTCTTTGCCAAAGGTCTTGCCCCGTCCTTCCATCGAGCGCGCTGACAACACCCGTATCGGTGTCGGTGAGGAAGACCTCACCCGTGCCCGGATCGATCACGAGGTTGTACACGTTGTACGGCAGGCCGGCCAGGGCGACACGCCGGAGCGGCCGTCCACTCCTCGCATCAAGGACGCTCACCTGCCCCTCCCGGCCTGGCCATGGGGGGGGAGCGACTACAAAGACGCGATCAGTGCGCGCATCTACTGATCGGGCCATGGCTCGCAGCGATGGGGGTGGTGCGCAGGATCTGCCTGCCGTACGTGTCGAGCATGACGACGGCGTCGCGAGTCCCAGCCGTACCGGCGAAGTGTCCGGTCGCGACAAAGAGGCGCCTCGACCGCGCGACGACGACGATCGCGGTCACGAAGATGCGATCCGGGGCCGGGTCCAGGTTGACGGTGCGCAAGAGGACACCGCTGGCGATGTCGAGGACCTGGACCCGGCCGTTGGGTCCCCCGACGAACGCGCGGCGCCGTTGTTCGTCGACAGCCAAGCCCCCCGAGTTCGGAGAAACCGCCACCGTCCGCACTGCAGGTGTCGCACCATCCCGGCGGGCGATGACCACGCCAACGAGACCTATCAGCCCGACCAACCCGACCAGCCGGACCACCGTTCCCCGCACCATCTTGCCTCTTTCTCTGGCGCACGCCGCTCCGGCGCTGTAAGGAGTAGCCATGCTGCAGCCTATTATACCACCCATCATCCGCCGCCTATCTAAGGTTCGCTCGACGTCAGCCACCCGCTATCTCCCCGCCTATCCGTACGCCTTCGATATCGCAGTGCTTGCCGCCATCGCGAACAGTCTTTGGCTATGGCGAAATGGGTACGGCAACTTGTACTATGCCGCTGCGGTCAAGAGTATGCTTATGAGCTGGCATAACTTCTTCTTCGTCTCCTTCGATCCGAGCGGCTTCATATCCGTGGACAAGCCTCCCCTCGGGTTGTGGGTCCAGGCCATGAGCGCCAAAGTCTTCGGGTTCAATGGCTTAAGTCTTCTCCTCCCTCAGGCACTAGCTGGGGTGCTCTCCGTTGTCGTGCTCTACCATCTAGTTTGCAGGATTTGGGGATCGGCCGCGGCGGCGCTAGCCGCACTGCTGTTCGCGCTCACACCAATCGTGGTAGCGACGAACCGGAATAATACGATGGATAGCCTCTTGGTCCTGACAGTCCTGTTCGCAACCTGGGCGGCCAGCCGGGCGGCGGAAACAGGCCACCTGCGCCCGCTGCTCCTCTGCGCCGCTTTGGTCGGGCTTGGCTTCAACACGAAGGGGCTACAAGCATACCTTGTGTTGCCCAGTTTTGTGTTGCCTTACGCGCTCAGCGCGGCCGCGCGGCCGCGCGTGCGTATCGCGCACCTCGCGCTCGCATCGCTCGTGCTCCTCGGCATATCCTCGTCTTGGGCGACTATCGTTGACCTGACACCGCCGGCACAACGCCCATTCGTTGGATCGAGCAACCACAATTCGGAGTTAGATCTGCTCCTGGGCTATGATGGCTTGGATCGTCTCCTCCCCAACAGTCTTCCCAATATCATTGGCACGGGACAGGTTGGCTTCAGCGCGGGCGCCCCCGGCCCACTCCGGTTGCTGAACGACCAGATAGGATGGCTATTACCGCTGGCATTCCTGGGGCTGCTGGTTGCCACACGGCAGCTACCGGTTCGTCCACTGCTAGACCAACGATGGCAATCCCTAACGTTGTGGGGGACGTGGCTATTTACCCAAGGCGTCTTCTTTAGCATCGCCCGTTTCATCCACCCATACTATCTAGTCATGCTCGCACCTGCTATCGCCGCATTGGGCGGTATAGGACTTGTAGCTCTATGGTGGGACTATCGAAGTCCTGGTCGACGGGGATGGGTTCTTCCCGTAGGGTTGATCGTAACCGTCGCCGTACAGGTGCATATCCTATCCGATTTTGCCCCTTGGAGCCGCTGGCTGGCGCCGCTCATTGTCGTTTTATGCGTTGCTGCGGCGGGAGTACTCACGGTCGCGCGCCTCGCTACGCGATGGCGTGTGCATCGATATGCATATGGAGCGACGGCTGTGGGAGCGTTTGCCCTCCTAATCTCCCCAACCGTATGGGCCTCCGTCCCGGTTTGGCATTACGGCAACGTTGTGCTCCCGATAGCAGGACCCGAGTTGATGTACAGCCCCGACGCGTTGCTATCAACCTATACGGATTCGAGTGCGATATCGGGTCTTGCGCACTATCTCCAAGCCTATCGGGGGAAAGCACAATTCTTAGTGGCAACACGTTACGCGGGCGTGGCCATGCCCCTCATCCTCGCGACAGGCCAGCCTGTGATGACATATGGAGGTTATTTAGGCCGGGATCGCATTCTAACAAGGCGCCGCTTTGCACAGATTACAGCGAGCGGCGTGGTACGGTTCATAATGGTAGTACCGAATTTCTTGCCAGAGGAAGCAGGAGGACAAGATGAGATTGAACATTGGGTCCGGGAGCGATGCGCGCTTGTGCCGGCGGACATATGGCAAACGACGCACATGGTCGATGAAGGGGGACCACTGCTATACGACTGTATACGATCGCGTACATACCACGCGACGGGCAGAGATTCCTGATGTAGGAATCTCTATAGCTCTGGGGTTCGCCAATGCAACAAGCCCCTCCCTATGCCCCTTCGTCAGCGAAAACTAAAGTATAATGCTTGGTGCAGAACGGTCATGACCAGTCGATGGGGTCAGCGAGGGCCAAAGAAGCAGCCGTGCTAGATGTTGGCCCAGAGGCAAAAGGTGTGCAGGGTATCCTTGGCGACGCGGCGGAAGCGCAAGCCGTCGAGGGCACGGAGGTGCTCGTGCTCCGAGCCGAACGGTTCCGCGGGTGACGGTTGACGGGCGACGCGGTCTGGCGGCGAACGACGCTGGCCGCATGTGCTAACAGGGCTCACGCCCCAGCTGGTGATCACGCTGAGGGGTGACCGCGACGCGAAGGTGCAACCAGCAGAGAAGCCCGGACGGGTGCAGTAACCTTTATCCGCGTGTTTAGATGCGACACATCATGAACGAGCAGGGGTGCATGCGATAAGCACGAGGGAGATCCTATGAAACGAACACGCCGCCTCAACCGTATCACGCACCGCCGGCCCAAGAAACCCAACCGCTTCTGGCCCATCGCCATTGCCCTCGGGGCGCTCGGCGCGTTGCTGCAGTTCACGCTCATCGGCGCCGTCGTGGCGGCCATCGGCGCCGGCGCCAACAGCTACTACCAGGCGGTATCCACGGTGGGCCTGCAGCGCCTGCGGCAGCATGCCGTGCTGCGGAACGTGCAGCCCACCCGCATCCTCGACCGCCACGGCGCTGTGCTGCTGGAGATCAGGGACCCCAACAAGGGCCTGCAGACAATCGTGCCGCTCAAGGACATCCCCGTCCACTACACGCAGGACGCGCTGATCGCCACCGAAGACCACACCTTCTGGACCAACCCCGGCATTGACCCCACCGCTATCGGCCGTGCCCTCAAGAGCACCCTCACCGGCGGCCGCGTCGAGGGCGCCAGCACGCTCACGCAGCAGATGGTCAAACGGCTAGTGCTCAACTCGGAGCAGACACCGCAGCGCAAGCTCCAGGAAATCGCCATCGCCTACGCCACCGCGCAGAAGGGCAGCGGGATCAACAAGCAGGACATCCTGTACCTGTACTTCAACTCGGTCTACTTCGGCCATGGGGCCTACGGCATTGAGGCCGCCGCGCGGGTCTACTTCGGCCGGCATGTGTGGCAACTCGACCTGGCACAATCCGCTCTGCTGGCCGGCCTGGTGAATCGGCCTACCGGCTTCGACCCCATCGCCCACGGTCCCGACTTTGCGCTCTACCGCATGCACTACGTCGTGCTGCCCAGCATGGTCAAATATGGCTACATCACCCCGGCGCAGGCGCGGGCCGCCTACGCCGAGGCCAGGACCTTCAGCTTCAGTGAGCCCCACCTGCAACTGACGACCTCGACCAGCGTCGCCCCCTATTGGACCGACTGGATCGAAGGTCTGCTCGGCTATCACCGCAGGTCCTGGACGGACGACGCGCTGGCCAACCTCGTGGCGACCAAGGGCGGCGGCTTCACCAATGGGCTGACCATCAGGACCACGCTCGACCTTGGCCTCTACCAGCACACCCAGCAGGTGATGAGCCAGCGCGTGCAACAGTTGGCCACCGACAACGTCAACGACGCCGCCGTGGTCACGCTCGATCCCCATACCGGAGAGTGCTGGGCCATGGTCGGCGGCATCAACTACAACAGTTCGGCCACTGGTTCGCAGATCAACATGGCCGCCTATCCACGCTCGCCGGGCTCGTCGTTCAAGGTCTATACCTACCTGACCGCCTTCGAGCAGGGTCAGTTCCCCGCCACGGTGCTGCCCGACGAACCCAAACAATGGACCGACGGCTACAGATCCGACGGCAGCGTCAACTATTACACGCCGATGAACTACGACCGACAGTTCCACGGCGCGGTCACCATCCGCACCGCGCTGGCCAACTCGTTCAACATCCCCGCCGTGGAGACGATCGACGCGGTCGGCCCCAACAACGTGGCCCGCACCGCCGAGGACATGGGCGTGACGGACCTGCGCCGCGCCCTGCGTCACGTCTCCAAGGCGCCGCTCTCCATGACCCTGGGGTCGGAGGCCGTGCCACTGTGGCAGATGGCGCAGGGCTACGCTACGCTGGCCAACAACGGCGCCTTCCGCCCCATGGCCTCGATCCGCTCCATCCAGGACGCCAACGGCGCCCCCCTCTATACCTACCACGTCCCCGCGGCCGTGCAGGTGGTGGCGCCGCAGTACGCCTACATGCTCACCAGCATCCTCAAGGACAACTACGCCCGCACCATCGCCTTCGGCCCCAATTCGGCGCTGCAGCTGGGTCCCGACCTGCCCGGCCAGAGCTTCGACGGCCAGACCAGCACCGGGTTGCTGCCGGTCAACGTGCCCGCCGCGGTCAAGACCGGGACCAGTGAGAACTTCAAGGACAACCTGACCATCGGCTACACGCCCAACTTGCTCACGGCCACCTGGGTCGGCAACCCCGACAACAGCGCCATGCTCAACGTCGAGGGCGTCACGGGCGCCGGCCCCATCTGGCACGACGTGATGGAGTGGGACCTGACGCATCTCAACAGGGCGCAACCGCACGAGTTCGCCATCCCACCCGGCATGTTCCTGGCCAAGGTCTCGGGGACGACACCGGCGTACCTGGCCAACGGGTACACGCGCTGGCCTATCACCGACGTGTTCGCGGCCGGCGGCGTGCCCCATCAATACGACAACGGCAGCGGGACGCCTCCGACAGCTCCGATCTTGTATTCGTACGGCGCCTATGACCTCGACGGCGGCACGACCGGCGCTGGCGTCAACGGTGCCGTGCCGCTCACGTCGGTCATCAACGTCAGCGCGACCACGGGGCTCAGCGCCACCAATCCCGCCGCGACACCGGGTATTAACGGCGCCGGAGCGAGCTCCGCGCCCGGCTCGACCGGCGTCCTGACCTACAATCCCGGGCAGACCTCGGACATCTGCGGCGGTGGGCGCTACCGATACTATCCGCAGTACGTCAACGGCCGCTTAGAATACGCCTATACGTGCTTGTGACTTGGCTGAGGATCATACCATTATTCTATGGAGATATTAAGCCTAAATGGCTGCACGAGTGCGTTGGTCGTTGGTGAGAAGGGCCTGTATGGGGGCTGGGGCGACATAGGCCTTGGCACGCGTGCGATGGCTGAGTACTCGGTAACATATTGATGGCTGTGGACATCGAGGTGGCATGTCCGAAGGCTCGGTCAGGCGTGCGCTGCACGCGCCCCTCGTGTCCAATGAGGCCCTGACCTTGCGCTACAGGCCCGCCGTATCGACGACCGACACGACGGTCGCGCCGGATAGTCCCGGAACGGTCCGCGCTGGCGGTGGTGGAGGCAGGGGCACGAAGGGCAGGCGCGCGGAGCCACGCCGGGACCCAGCCCCACGGGTCGGGCCGGGGCACATGCGGGCTGCCATCCAGCAGCGCCAGGGCGCGATGCGCGGGCTCGTCCAGGTAGAGACGCGCGTGCGTGCTCGCGCCCAGGGGCAGCACGCGCCGCGGCCTGGCGGTCATCCCGTCCAGCACGCACAGCGCCGTCGCGCCCGCGACAGGCCCACCGGGCGAGGCGCGTGGATGGCCGACGACGACAAGTACCCGACCGGTCGCGTCGTCGGCGATGGCCTCGAGGTCGCCGGGGACGGGCGTACCGCGCCGGAACCGGCCGCTGGTCCCGTCGAAGATGTCGACGGTCTGGCCGTTGAAGCCGGCCATGTCGACGAGGCCGGACCGCTCGTCGAGCGCCACGGGGTAGTGGTCTATCGTCTGGGTCGTCGTGGGCCAGATCGTCCTTTGTCCCAATGGCGTAGGGTCCGGGCACCGCCATACGACCGCAAAGGCTACTCCAGCCAGTTCCTTCGTATCATAGAGATGGCCTCGTCGCATAGGCATGGAAGGTCGCGAGGCGTCCGCGCAGATCCCGCAGGAGATCATCGAAGGTGTAGATGTAGATGCGGTGCCCATGGACGGGCATGTGCCGGCTCCGCCACTCCAGACGGCGTCGGTCTGCTATGGAGACGCCGCTATCCCGGCCGATAATCAGCAGCAGCGTCAGCTCGACCGGCCGCGGGCCGAACAACTCCTCGAACGCCAGGCTATGTTCCTGATCGGCGAGCAGCCACATCCAGTCCACGATCTGGCTGATACCCTGCTCGAAGCGAGGCGCCCACGTGGTTGTGTGCTGCCCGCGACTCCTGAAGATGCTGTCCGCGAATCCGTCCTCGCACTCGATCAGGCAATACGCCTTCTTGGCCTGATTGCCGGCCACGATGTCGACGACGAATTGGCCGAGTAGGCCCACCTCGACGGCGAGCTGATCGATGATGCTGGCCGTGTAGGCGTAGGTCCCCAGGAACGCGGCCAGGTGGGGATGGTCGCGGAAGAAGGGCAGGATGTCTGCTTTCTCCGCGAGCTCCGACTTGGCTGCTAGCAGGCGCGCGAAGGTGTCGAGGTCAGCCGCGACCGCCGCGGGATCGAACTGCCAGGGAGCGGGACGCCCGGTAGGCGCCCTATCAGGCACGGGCAAAGCCCTCGAGCGTGGTAGGTTGGATGATATCCCACACCTCGACGGCTTGCCCCGACTCCGCGCGCAGGATCACGACGACATCCGGAGCAGCGCGCAGGGCATAGAGAGGCAGCGCGCCTCCGAGCCGCGTCAGGTCCGGCTCCGCCGCGCCCAGCCCCTCGCGCTCGACCCGCTCCAGCGCCGCGAGAACCTGCCGCTGCTCCTCGTCCGTCAACTGATCGAACGCGACGATGACGCGGGGAGGGGCAGAGGTATGGAGGTTGCCGTTCTCGTTTGCCTTCGTCTGGCTGACCAGGAGCTCCATCGTTCGTTCCCTCTTCTCTCGTCACATTCCTGCCCTATAGGATACCTCAATATCCACGTTGGACGGCGATCAGGGCAGGGTCTGTGAATTGTCGGACTGGGAGCGCGGGCGGCCCGCCCGCTTCCGTCGCGGCCACGCGGATCGGCGCCGCCAACCGTCGTGGACGCCAGCCGTGCTCCCAGTAGGGCGCCATCGGGGGCGGGGGGGCCCCCCGCCCGCCCCGTATGGCGCCCTACAATGCACAGACCCTGGGCGATCAGGGCAGCGTGGATGCAGGACCGCGGGATGATCCCTTTCGCTCCGAGTTGCGACTGCTTCTTTCCGTCCGATATCCGGGTCTATTCTGTCATGTGGCCTCATCGCTATTGTTACGTCAATCGCGTCCGAGAGCAGCGGGGCAGGCGCCATGGTAGGGGATGTCAGGGCCGACGAACGTGCTCCACTCAGCTGGCGTCAGGTCGCGGCCCGCGATGGCGCACGCCCGGCGGCGCCACGAGGCGACGGAGGTATCCCACAGGCGTACCGTCCCGTCGGGCCCGACCGCGGCAAGCGTCGCGCCGTCGGGGCTGAAGGCCACGCTCCACACCGCGCCGGCCCGCGCGTCCAGGGGCGGCCCGATGCGTTGGTGCGTGGCGACATCCCACAGGATGACGGTCCCATCCTGGCTGCCGGAGGCAAGCGTCGCGCCGTCGGGGCTGAAGCGCACGACATCCACCGACCCGCTGTGACCGGTCAGCGCCGGTCCCAGCGGGCGGCCGCTCGCCACGTCCCACAGCCGGACCGTGTTGTCCCAGCTCGCCGTGGCCAGCGTGCGGCCGTCGGGGCCGAAGGCGCCGCTCCACACGGCGTCCGTGTGGCCCACTAGCGGCACGCCCTGCAGGCGATGCGTCGCCACGTTCCACAGTCTGACGGCATGGTCCCGGCCGCTCGACGCCAGGAGCCGGCCGTCGGGACTGAAGGCCACGCTCCAGACCTCGCCCGCGTGGCCCAGCAGGGGCGCCCCCAGTTGGCGACGGGTCGCCACGTCCCACAGCCGGACCGCGCCGTCCAGGCTGCCCGTGGCCAGGGCGCGGCCGTCGGGGCTGAATACCACGCTGTTGACCACTTTCGTGTCCGCGGCGATGGCGGGACCCAGCGGGCGGCGGGTCGCGAAATCCCAGAACTGGAGGTGTCCGGTCGCGGTTCCCACGGCCAGGGTGTGGCCGTCGGGGCTGAGAGCGACGTTGTACACCGTGCCCGCCTGACTGTGCAGGGCCTGCGGGAGCCGTTGGCGCGTCATGTCCCACAGCCAGACCGTGTTGTCGCCGCCGGTAGCCAGGATGTGGCCATCGGGGCTGAACACGACGTTGTGCAGGGGGCCCGCGCGCAGGGGCAGGGATCGCTCGATGCGTGAGCGGGGCGCCATGTTCCACAGGATGACGCGATGGTCGGCGCCACCCGAGGCTATCATCGTCCCGTCGGGGCTGATCGCCACGGCGTCGACCGCCCCCGTGTGCCCGGTAAGGCCAGTGGGAGGAGACCCGATCAGGGGTTGCTGCAGCGCGACATCCCAGAGGCGCACGGTCGCGTCGTTGCTGCTGGAGATGAGGGTATTGCCGTCGGGGCTGAAGGCCAGGCCGGTCACGGCGGCCTGGTGGCCACTCAGGACCTGCCCCAGGCGCTGGTGGCTGACCACGTCCCAGAGGATGATGGTGCGGTCGGCGCTGCCCGCCGCCAGGGTGGTCCCGTCGGGGCTGAAGGCGACGGCGGAGACGTCGCGCGTGTGGCCGCGGAAGGGCGGACCGATTCGTTGCCGGGTTGCCACGTCCCACAGCACGACGCTATGCCCCCTGCCGGCGGCGAGCGTCCGGCCGTCGGGGCTGAACGCCACGCTCGTCACGGTCCCGGCGGCGCCGGAGAGGGGTTGCCCCAGGGGACGGCGCGTGGCGATGTCCCATAGCACGACGGCGCGGCCCTGCCCGGCGGCCAGGGCGCCGCCGTCGGGGCTGAAGGCCAGGCCGGTGACGGCTCCCAGGCCGTCGGAGAGGGGCTGCCCCAGGGGACGGCGGGTTGCCATATCCCACAGCCGCAGCGTCCCAGCGGCGCTGCCCACGGCCAGCCTCTTGCCATCCGGGCTGAACGCCACGTTGTCGACGGGCGCGCCGCCGTTATCATTCGTCAGCCGCGCCAGGATGCGGCGCGTCGCGACATCCCACAGGATGACGGTTCCGTCCCCACTGCCGGAGGCCAAAGTCGCGTCGCGGGGACTGAACGCCACGGCGGTGACAGGGCCGGTGTGGCCGTTGAGATAGGCCGAGAGGTAGGGGTTGGCCCCGAGCGCGGCCAGCAAGCTGCCCTTTGCTTCTACCGTGGCGGTGATCTCGGTGGCCTGCGTGGCCAGCAGGAGGGCCAGATCGTATTGGTCGCCGAGGTGCGCGGGCGCCTGCGCGGCTAGCGCGCGCGAAGTGGCGAGCCTGGCCTGACCGTTCGCGATGTCGCGCGCCGCCTCCGCCTGTTGTCGCGAGGACCGCGCCGCCTGCCACGCGGCGAACGCCGCCACGGCGGCGGCAACGGCCAGGAGAGACACCAGGGCCAGCGAGAGCGCGTGCCGGCGCAGGCGTCGCGCCGTGCGGGCTTGCGCCTCCGCCCGCCGGCGCTCCGCCGCGGCCTGCTCTTTCTGCGCGTTGGCCTCGTCCCAGGCCCGTTGCAGCGCCTGTTGCTGTCGCTCCTGGTCCGCGCGCTCCCTCTGGGCGTTGGCGTAGCGCGCGCGCCAGTCCAGGATGGCGGGAATCAGCACGTCGTGGAAGATCTCGTAGCGGGTGAGCGCCGGCTGGTGGGGCGGCGGCGCGACCGGGCGCAGGATGCGGCTGCCGGCGCCAGAGAGGCGCTCCAGAACGGGCGCCAGAGCCTCCGCGGGCGTGTCGGCGTACGCCGCCAGATCGTCGACGCTATAGGCCACCTTGGTCCCGGACGGCGCCACCAGGTAGCGGAAGACGCGCGCCGCCACGTCCTGTTCGCGGGCCGGCAGCGCGGCCATCGCCTCGTCCAGGTGCGTGCGCACGATACGTTCCGCCCCACCGAGGTCTTCCAGCGTGGCCAGGCGCAACGTCCTCGAGCCCGCGCGCATCTCCTCGTCCCACAGGCGCGTCAGCACCAGTTGCAGGTAGGGCGTCTCCACGCGCTCCTCGACCGGCGCGACGCCGTTGGCGATCGCCCCGCGGCCGTCGCGATCCAGCACGACCTGACCGGTCCTGACCTGGGCCACGACCTCGTCTACCAGCGCCGATTCGACGGCGACACGGAAGCCGTCCGCGGCGTAGGCCCGGTTGACGTAGGCTAGCGGCTGCTCCACCGCCGCGCGCGCCGCCGCCTGATCGAGGTGGTCGACGCGCAGATAGTTGTCGAACAGGGTGGGGATGCGCCCCTTGAAGCGGTCCAGTCCGGCCAGCGCATCCTCGCGCAGGGCGATCAGGACGTTGACGCGCAGGTCGGGACGGTTGACAACGCGGGGCAGCTCGACGGCGAACGACCCGGGGCCGTCCTCGTGCGCGTGATACAGGAAGTATTCCTCGAATTGATCCAGAATGATCAGCAGGCTGCCGTCGACACGCTCGGCCCAGCCCTGCAGGGCCTGGGCAAGGGTCGGCTGAGGCGAGGCCAAAATGGCCGGCGGGACCGGCGGCGCGGCCGGGACCTCCTGGCCGTCCCACGCCGCGACGACGGACCTCTCGACGCGCTCGATCAGGCCAGCGACGGGATCGTCCCGCCAGGAGTCGAAGACCACGACGGCCAGCCGGGGCGCTCCGAACTCGGCCAGGTTCTGCCGGCCGAGTTCGCGCAGGCGCCATGCGACTCCCGCCCGCAAGACGGAGCTCTTGCCCACGCCGCTGGCGCCGTAGAGCACCGTCAGCCGCATGGCCAGCAGGTTGGCTGCGATAATCTCGCGCTCGGCGTCGCGCCCGAAGAAGATCGGCGCGTCGTCCTCGGCGTACGACGTCAGCCCCTTGTAGGGCGCAATGAGCGGGGGCCGGGGCGACGCCTGGGGCCGCGAGAGCAGCGCGTCACTCATGGCCCGCTCTCCTCACGCCGCTATCGGGACCCGCCGCGCTCGCCGCGCTCGTGGCGCCCTCCGGACCTGTCGCGCCCGCCGCGCCCATCAGCGCCCTGATGCGCTCGCTCAGCGCGTCGATATAGTCGTCCAGGCGCGCGGGAAGGATGGCCACGTCGCGCCTGCTCCACAGCTCCTGCTCGATCAGCCGCGCGTCCGACTGCGCGTCCGACTGCGCGTCCGACTGCGCGTCCGACTGCGCGTCGGCCAGCAGCGTCCAACTACGGTAGTTGTCGCTCAGCTTGCGCTCTCCCCACAGCCGGTGCATGATGACGCGCTGACTCCAATCGCGCAGGCCGTAGCCCAGGAACAGCACGTGGCTGGTGCGCAGTTTGGCCAGCAACGTCACCGGAATCAGGCCGGAGACGTCGACGCGCGTCAGGTAGTTGATGTAGTTGTCTTCCGTGACGACGTAGCTGTCCCGCTCCGCGTCGGCGCGGTTGACCATGCCGTGCAGTTTCAGGATGACGGTACGCCGGTCGAGCGAGAGGCCCCGATACTCGTTGGGCCGCTCGATCACGCGCTCCTCGTCGTCGGGTGGCTGGTGCAGGAACAGGCCGCCGTGCTCGCCCGTGGCGGCGTACCACAGCAGGTCGAACGGCTCTCCGGCCGCGCGGAAGGCCTGTTCGAGAGTATCGTCGTAGGTGGTGGTGACGATCAGTTGGTAGCGCGGCTGCAGGCCGGCCGCGCGCAGAGCCGCGGGCAACCGCGCGAAGAAGTGATGCGCGGGCGTGGGCGGATAATCCGCGTCGTAGAGCTCGTGCAGCGCCGTGTAGAGCGGGCCGGCGCCGGTCATGAGGGTGACGTATTGCGAGGCGCGCGCCAGCTCGGGCGCCCTATCCTCGCCACCCTGGTCGAAGGTGTCCGCCAGGTACGCCGCCAACTCCCGGTGTGTGGGCAGATACTCGCCGTGGCGCCAGGGTAGCGTATCCGGGCGACCGCAGAGGTTCGCGTCCGGGCCAAGGAAGGGCACGACCCGCCCGTCGACCAGGGCTTTGACGACCTGTTTGTAGTGGGCCTCCATGGGGCCGGCCGGGCGGTTCGCGCCCATAGCGCCTGTTGCCGTCGGCGCTGGAATCGTCGCGGGAGCGGTAGCGGCGGAGATAGCGGAGATAGCGGGGATAGCGGGGGTGTTGTCGCGGTGGGCGACGGCTGCCGTCTGCATCGTCCACGCCGGGCGATCGGCAACAGCGGCCTGAGCGTCGGGATACGTCAGTCCGATGGTCCGGCGCGCCTGGTCTACCTGGCTCACGCTCCCGGCGTCGGTCAGGTCAAACGGGCGCGCGCCTTCATCTGTCGCCGCGCCCTCGCGCGCCTCGGGCAGCACCCGGATGGCCCGAATGGGCTCATCCAGTCCCTCCAGGGCGATCTCTCCTCGCTCGAGATAGGCGATCCCGGCGGTTTTGCGGGCCAGATAGGCCACGCTGGCGGTCGCCAGCGCCTCTCCCGGCCGCGCCAGACCGCGGAGGCGCGCCGCGACGTTCAGCGCGTTGTCCCTGTACCCACGGTCGGTGGGAACCGCCTCTCCCGCGTCGAGTCCGATGCGCAGGCGGAGCGGCCACGCGACGCCGGTGGAATCGGCGACCGTCGCCCTGGAGGCGCTGTCGAGCAGGTCCAGGGCGGCGCGCAATGCCTGGCGCGCCGAGCCAAAGGCGGCCGCCGCCTCGTTGCCCCGGACCTCGATAACGTGGCCGCCATGGAGGGCCACGCTCGTGGCCACGAGCGACGCCAGTCCCGCGGCCAGTCGTTCCATTGCCGCGTCCGCCACGTCTGCCGCGCCGCTCCCTTCGATGGTAATGGGCGCGTCAATACGGGCGTCGGCGATCAAGAACGTGCGCAGGTGCGACGGAGGCTCGACCGGCGCGACGGCCCCGTTAGACCCCTCCAGGGCGGTGGACGCCTGCCGCCGGGTCGCGTCGTCCGGCGCGCGAGTCGTCGCCTGGGCGGACGGGCGGCGGCGCGTCGCGTCCAGCGCGGCCCGATCCTCGGCCGTCAAATTGAGCGCCGTAGCCAGGAGCCCCACGGTGTCGCGATAGGGCCAGTTGGTGACGCCGCGCTCCAGGTCACTGATCGTGCGCGGACTGACGCGCGCCCGCTCGGCCAGTTCTTCCTGCGTCAGACCCGCCGCGACACGGTAGCGTTTGAGCAACTCTCCAAAGGTCAGGGAGGGCGATGTCGTCATGCTCGGTCTCCCAGCAGGGCGCCCCTCACCCCCCGCCCCTCTCCCGTGCGCGGGAGAGGGGAGCAGCGGCAGGCAGGCGCAGACCGCGCTGTACGCCCTCCGTGTGCCTCGTCCGTCATCCCCATGTGCCCGCCCTCTCATACCTGTCCAGCGACCCCCATCATAGCACGCACGACGCGCGTGGGGAGCGCGCCTGAAGACAAAACCCACGGAGTTTGCGGCTCCGTGACCGACTCCGTGGGCGAGTCTGTGAAGTCCACGTGGT
>JAABUX010001486.1_pt1 | contig 35308 bp, 32 predicted proteins | sample 5561851 | NCBI WGS metagenome assembly JAABUX01 (sample SAMN10711883, study PRJNA513361) | rock metagenome | isolation source: Antarctica rocks | place: Antarctica: Victoria Land, Richard Nunatak red sandstone | collected 2016-01-03
GTTTATTAAGTATGAATGGATTGAAATAGATGCATACTCTAGCTGGAACACTTTTGTTGCATCTGTTGAAAAAATTCTCAGAGAATTCGGAACTAACTATGTAATTAATTTTGCTTAACTACTTAGCTTTGTATATCTCAGCTTAGCTTGTCTGAGATTGGCTTCAACTAGGTTCGCCCCACTCAGGTTGGCCCTGGTCAAGTTAGCTCTAACTAGGTTGGCTCCACACAGGTTGGCTCCCCAGAGCTTGGCTTTAGCTAAGTTAGCTCCACTTAAGTCCGCTCCCCAGAGCTTGACTCCAACCAGGTTTGCACCAATCAGCTTGGCTCTGGCTAAGTTGGCTCCAGTAAAGTCTCTATCCCCAGCTGCGTAGCGCTTAAGTAGTTCATCCGCATCCATGGCTGATTTGGCATCCCTGCTAACCGTGCTATCACTTATGATTCAAGTCTAGCAAGTTGTAACTGAAAGCCGAAAAAGCCAGGATATTTTATACAAAACTTATCAAAAATAGCTAGAAAAATGATTTTTCCGCGTGAGTTTTAGTAATCTCAGCCACGGTTTCCTGGACTTTGCCTTCAAGGTTTTTAGCAGTTGCTTTGATTCGGTCTTCTAATGTCATTCCCCACAGAGCCTAAACTATAACTGTTGTTGGTGACTATTTGTCCAAAATCCAATTAGGTGATAAGTAATTAGTAGCTGCGTCAGGGCGAGCGGGTAACTCTGGAGCTCTTCTCCAGTTGTACCAATGACCCGGCCTAGATCGGGATTGCCTTCCAACCTGCAGAAAGACGACAGTTGGGGCATATCACTACAAATAAGCTTTTCTAGCTCTCTAACCTGTTCTGACGTGGCGTGGCTATCAATTTCGAGCACATCGACGGGCTTAGCCATATCCCGTTCCAGTTCCAGGCGGATCGCTGGCTTAGAGTTGGCACTGCTTGGGCTTAAAATTCTGGTGAAGTCGGGGTGTGGGATGGTGGGTCTAAGTACCAGGCGTGCATTGAGAATTGAATAACTCTGATCAGACATATCGCTAGGCGGGTAGAAACTGACCACCAAATCCGCCCACTGACGCTGAGGTCGGATGAACTGCTCTGAGTCCGGTTCACGCTTTTGTAGGGCAGCAACCACCTCTTCCTTGGTATAGCCCCGCTTAAGCGTATCGCGCTTGATTTTCCACACTTGTCGCAGGGATTCAGGTGGTGCCAGGTATACTTTGACGTCATAGCAGTCTCGTGCCCTAGGGGTTGAGTAACCGAGCAATCCCTCAACTATCACAAAGTTGTTTGGCTTGATGTACTCTGGTGCCTCAAACTTACCAGTATCGTGGTTGTAAATCGGCTTGAGGATCGGCTGCCCAGCCCGTAGCATCTCCAAGTGCTGCTGCATGATATCAATGTAGTTGCACTCAGGATGTAGGGCGCTGATTCCTAGTTCGGCACGCTGGCGACGGTCATAGCAATGGTAATCATCTGTACAGATCACTGTAACGTTATCTTGACCCAATACCTGAGCGATTCCCTTTGTTAGCGTTGTTTTACCGGCAGCGCTGTCACCAACAAAGCCAAGGATAATTGGACGATCACTCATAATTTATTTTTGTAGAAATTAAATAAATCTTTATTAAAATAACTATAGCATCGTTCTTTTCGATTAATGCCATTTGAATTTAGCAGGAAACCTTTACTTCCATGAGTAACTCAGTCGCGCTGCTGACAAAAACCCTGGTGACTTTTATCACAATTTATTCCTATATGATCATTATTCGGGTTCTCCTGAGCTGGTTCCCGAATATCAACTGGTTAGCTCCACCATTTTCGATTTTGAGTCAGTTAACAGACCCCTATCTCAAAGTGTTCCGCTCAATCATTCCGCCGCTAGGTGGTACTCTTGACATTTCCCCAATATTAGCGATCCTGCTGCTCCAGCTGCTGGTTGGGCTTCTTAGTAGCGTTGCATAATAGGTAAGGATGTTACGTGTGGCAGATGGAGCATCTAAAATCAGCTGAGGAGAATCCAGACGAGCCGCCCTTCTAACGACGCGATCGCCATAATATATAAATAAGCCAAAAAATGTATTGGTGCGAGTGTTGCGTTATGAGCTCTATTACCTTAGAACTACGCCCATTCTTAAATCTCTCTGACGAGCAATTTTACCAGCTTTGTCAGGCGAATCCAAATATCAAGCTTGAACGCAATGCTAATGGAGAATTGATTGTTATGTCGCCCACTGGCGGGGAAACGGGGAACCGCAATATTGAGCTAGCCTTCCAGCTTCAGGCTTGGAGTCGTCAAAACAATTTAGGTGTTGCCTTTGATTCCTCTACAGGCTTTAATTTGCCCAATGGTGGCGATCGCTCCCCCGATGCGGCATGGGTAAGAATGGAGCGATGGGATGCTCTAACCGAAGAAGAGCAAGAGCATTTTCCCCCTATCTGTCCTGATTTCGTAATTGAGCTACGGTCAAAAAACGATAATTTCAAGCAGCTACAAGCCAAGATGCAAGAGTATATTGGTAGCGGCTTGCGCCTGGGCTGGCTGATAGACCGAAAACAGAAGATTGTCGAAGTTTACCGGCCTGGAGTTGAGGTCGAGGTACTCCAATCTCCTGCAACGGTGTCGGGGGAAGACGTATTGCCGGGGTTCGTACTTGATCTCAAAGGAATCTTTTTCTAGCAGCTTGTAACCTACTCCGCCCAAACAAGTTTGGACGAAGCTTTCAGTAGCCCTGTACTCACAACGTTGTTGCAGATGTTCACCTACAAGCAAATCGTTTTCCGAACCTCCAGGCCAGGTTACTACGAAAGAGTCTGTACCCCCTGCTGGCCCCATTACCCAGTTATGTATCTACACGCCAGATACTCGACTACTGCTACAACCGTTTCTCGCGGGTGGCGAGTGCCTTTAGTCATTTCATCGTGCATAAATTATATCACTCTACTCGCCGGTTGTCTAGATCCTGTCCGCAATTCCTCCCCGCCCATGAGTACATGGACGAGGAATCGCAAGCGGATTGAAGGTTGAAGTTTTACTTAGCGGGAGACTGCTTGCAGTTGAAGGTAAAATGGCAATAAGCACCCTGAAAATACAGGAGACGCACATGTCGATGAGGCAGCCGCAAATACAGGGACAAATTCATGCAGATACCCATCATGGAGACTGGTCGTGGGCTTTTTGGCCTGCTGTGCCGCTCTATCCATACGGCAGGCGGCGTACACTTCGCCAAGAAGTGGTAAAGGATAGGGTCTGGACTTTCGACCAGCTACAGGGCATGCTCTACGCTGTTGTGCCAATTCGCATGACTGTCGTCAAACTGGAAGTAGGAGGTCTCCTCGTCTATGCGCCGGTCGCCCCAACTCCAGAGTGTATTCGCCTGGTGAAAGAGTTGGTGGTGGAGCATGGCGATGTCCTGTACATCATCCTGCCAACCACATCTGGCTTGGAGCACAAGGTCTTTGTGGGTCCCTTCGCCAGACGCTTTCCTAACGCGCTGGTCTTTGTGGCTCCAAACCAGTGGAGCTTCCCGCTGAACCTCCCGCTCAGTTGGCTCGGCTTTCCCTGGAGACGGACTGAGGTGCTCCCAGAAAATAGCGCTAATGCCCCCTTTGCTTCGGAGTTTGACTACGCGGTGCTGGATATTAATCTCGGACGGGGGTCGTTTGGAGAAGTGCCATTCTTCCATAAGCGCACACGTACACTGCTGGTGACTGACTCCGTGCTTGCCGTACCAGAAGACCCGCCAGCGATCGTGCAACTTGACCCGTATCCAATACTGTTCCATGCGAGGGACAATGCACTCGATGTCGTCGAGGACAACCCGGCTTCCCGCCGCAAGGGATGGCAGCGGATCTCACTGTTTGCCTTTTACTTCCGACCTAGCGCACTGGAGACACTTAATCTAGGGCAGTCGATTCGCGATGCACTCATTGCGCCGAAACGCTCACTGAAGGCGTATTTCGGTCTGTTTCCGTTTAGATGGAAAGATGACTGGAAGCAGTCATTCGATGCCTTAAGAGGAGGTGGGCGGTTGTTTGTGGCACCGATTCTGCAGACGCTCATTCTTTCCCAAGCACCCCGGACAGTTCTCAACTGGGCGGATAAAGTGGCAAAGTGGGATTTCCAGCGGATTGTTCCCTGCCACTTTGACTCGCCGATTGAGGCAGGTCCGCGCCAGTTCCGGCAGGCGTTCGCCTTCCTTGACAAGCAGCCCTCCATGGGTGATTCGTTTGGAAGTGGAAGCCAGCCCTTGCCCCAGGAGGATTTTGGATTCCTTACGGAACTCGAGAAGAGCCTAATCAAGATGGGGATAGCGCAGGCACCAAAGGAAAATGCGTAGGCGCCAAGGTGTGAGGACAAGCCAGGTCATGGCGGAATTACAGGTAATACCTAACAGTGGTAACAACTCGACTCTTCTTAGCACGTAAGGCTGTCTTCAAGAAAAAGGCTGTTTGATTGTGCAAAAGACCCTCCCACCAGTTACGCGTCACAAAAGCCGTAACAATTATCGTTGACAAAACGCCCGGATGATGCGCTTCATAGTCAGAAACAAATTTACAAATCGGAGATATCAATGAGCGATAGGGCGAGTCCAAAATCACCAAAGGAATATCTGACTCTAGCTCTTGCCACTGTTGTAGCAGTTTCTCTCGGTCTGTAGTACCAATATCAACATGGATAGCAACAATCTCATCCGCAATGCTGCGTGCATAATCAAGTGAATCTACCGTTCCTTTATGTAGTTGGCCTACTATAACTACTGCTGGGTGGGTTACTACTGCTGCTTTAGGTCTAGGAATATAACCTCTAGGTGCCATATCCTGAATACTAACCTGCTCGGCCACAGATTGATAGTGACGATGAATGGCTTGGAATAGGCTTACCAACAAAGGAACTGCTACTACGACTATCCAGGCTCCCGATGCGAACTTTGTCCGCAAGATCACGAGCAGAACGACTGCTGTAGTAATAGCTCCTAAGCCATTCATAAAAGCTCTAGGTTGCCAACCTGCTCCACGCTCTTTGAACCAGTGGCGTACCATCCCAGCTTGGGATAGGGTAAAAGAAGTGAACACGCCTAAGGCGTAGAGGGAAATCAGCCGGTCAACACTGCCTCGGAAGATAACGATCAAGGCAGCACCAAATATACTGAGTAAAATAATGCCATTGGAGTAGACCAAGCGATCGCCCAACAGTGCTAATTGCCGGGGCATATACCCGTCACGAGCTAACAGAGAAGCAAGCCTGGGAAAGTCCGCATAACTGGTATTGGCTGCTAAAGTTAAGATTAACAGGGTGGCAAATTGCAGATAGTAGTATAACAGCCCATCGCCGAAAATATTGTGCCCCAACTGAGAAAGTACCGTTTGTTGACCTGTGGGATCTGGAACAATCTGATAAACGCTCGCTAGGTGAGTGATACCTAAAAACATTAACCCTAGAATTAGACCCATGTAGATCATTGTTGTCCGGGCATTCTGCGACTCTGGTGGTTTAAAGGCTGGAACACCATTTGATATTGCTTCTACCCCGGTGAGCGCTGTACACCCCTGAGAAAATGCCCTCAAAATCAAAAATATACCAAATGGTGCTATTGCTCCCTTGAGTGCGGGAGGACTCGCATGTATTTGTCCAGTAGCCTGGTGATAAAAACCAAAGGCAATCAGGATAAAAACACTGACAATAAAGGCATACGTCGGCACCATAAAGATCTGTCCCGATTCCCGTATCCCCCTCATATTCGCCAGCATGATTAAGAAAATAAACAGCAAGCAAAGGGAAATCTTGAAAGGTAGCAGTTGTGGCACCGCTGAGTTTAGGGCATCTACCCCAGAAGCGATACTCACGGTTACAGTCAGAACATAGTCGATCATCAGTGAAGCGCCTGCCACCAAACCTGGATAGACGCCCAAGTTTTCATAGGCAACGATGTAGGCTCCACCCCCACTGGGATAAGCACGGATGGTTTGTTGATAGGAAAGTGTAATTATCAGTAGCAGCAGCGCGATCGCTCCTGCAATCCATATAGAGTCACCGAGAACAGCCGCGCTCCCTGTAAGCACCAAAACCTTTAGGATCTCTTCGGTAGCGTACGCAACAGATGAGAGCGCATCCGAGGAAAGAACCGCCAAGGCGGCAAAGTTGTTCAAGCGTTCGTGACTACTAGCACTCGTCGGTAACGATTTACCGATTAAAAATTCCTTTAGCCGAGAAGACGATGCCATACCAATTCCACCTGTGCTTGTTTTCCTCCTGCTCAGGCGGGCGATCAACTACCACCGAGCAAGTTAACTGAAATTTTTGCAGATTCAGCACCACTTGCGGTAACTTTTAAAGCAGACGTAACTGACCATCAAGATTCGCCACCTGAAGCTGGCTTTGTTGACTCGTACCTACTGCCGGTTCCTCCTCAATGCCAGCTGGCGAGAGCCATACTTCCGCCTCAGATGTCAGCAACTTGTGTGCTGCTTCCAGCATTGGGGCTGCTATGTCCTTGAGGTCTTCTCGATTGTCCAAGTAAGTTTTCAACGCTTCCATTGGGTCGATGCTGCTACTAGCTTGCAATTGGGGCAAGCGCGGTCGAGCCAGCTGGCTCACTAATTCCGGTTGAATCGTATAGTTGTGGGCATCACTCAAAGCGCGATGCAACGACGCCGCATCAATCTGATCCAACTGGTCAGAGCGGAGTTTGTAAATCAGCCGCACCACGGCATCTGCAATGTCTTTTTTCGCAATTGCCTTGTGCAAAGCTGCTTGCGGGTCAGTTGAACCAGACACATCCACCTCTATAGTGCGGAAGTTTCGGACTGGGAGGGGACAGAATTCCCACTGGGCGCTGCCTCGCTCCAACTGAATCATTATAAAGCCTTTGTCTTCCTTTTCTTCACTGAAATCCACTCGCTCGATGCTGCCAGGGTAGATGATCGGGGGGTCGTTAGACTTGTTGAGGTTTTGATGACGGTGGACGTGACCTAATGCCACATAATCAAAGCAGGGTCGGGTCAGCAAAGATAGGGGAATCGTAAAGCCTTTGCCCACTGCCAGGAAGCGCTCAGCTCCCAAGCTGGCATTATCGGTCATCAAGTGACCCAAGAGAACAGTTGGCACATCGGATTGGAGGCGGCGGATTTCGCCTTCGAGGGCGACTCGCAGGCGTTCAATCAACAACTGGTTAACTTCAGCCAGCGATAAACCGGCGGTTTCCGGGCGAGTTAGTAGGGTGGAGCGAGTGAGCCAGGGGAGGGTGATGACTTGGACGGCGCCATTGCCAGTTTGGATATGGTGGGTAGTAAAGCGATCGCCCACTACAAACCCTGGCACCCCCAACGTGCGATAAATGCACAAACTCGCACCCCCTTGCCCTTGAGAATGCTGGTCGTGGTTGCCTACCAGCAACACCGTGGGAATTTGGGCATCCACTAAGCGGCGAAACTGAGTGGCAAAGGCTTCTTGTACAAACGGCGGCGGCGTGGCATCAGGAAAGGCATCACCGCCAAATAGGACCAGATCAACTGGCTCTGCAATCGCTCGGTCAATACACCGTGACAGTGTTCCCACAAAATCCTCCAGCCGTGTGTTTAACCCAGTTTCTGGATTCATCCGTCCGTGGGAAAAGCCACTGCCTAGATGGATATCCGATAGGTGCAGGATTTTAATCATTTTTCACCCATGGTAGGCGTTGGCACAATAATCATTCTAGTTTAAACATCCAATCAATAATTTCTATTTAAAGTACATGACCCTGTGGTAAAATCGGCTAGTGACACTCGCGCATCTTAGAAATTTGGTTTTGTTTCTCTTCGCTTGCCAACAATTTAACCCAAAATGTCCGCACAGCCTCCTCTGAAATGTCAGCACTAAGAAGAGCAAGCCCTGTTTGCATGCCAGTAATATCAGGTGTTCTGTGTAAGAATTGACTGTAGCTAAAGGTTATCAGCTCTTCACCAAGTTGCGTGGAATCAGAGCCCAACAGCGTTTTTTGGGCTTGGGTCGCAGGATTTTTACTGTCATCTGACTTTAACATAATTTTGATCAGCTTCACGTACCCATCTGTACGAAGCTTGCTGATCCATTTGTACCGCTCTTCATCACTCAAATCTTTGAGAGGATGAGCAAATACCCTCTCATAGGCGTGTTTGAACAAAATGAATTCTATCTGGTTTTTATCAAGCACGGCATCAACAATTTCCTCAGGTGCCAACGCCACTTGTGACTCAGGAAAAATATATTTATGGACTTCCTGAAGTGTTGGTTTTCTTCCAAATATATCTAATGTTAACTCTGTTAAAAAATCACCATCCCAACTTTTAAATGTGGGCCTGGAGAATTGTTGAGGCAACTTTACTCTGTACAGACCGTCTATAGATGGGTTATCACCAGGTTTTTTATTTACGGATTTGAAAAAACCAACAATGCTATTTAATTCTTTGACGTTATGGTCAAAAAATGTATAAGAAGCCGTATTCCGCATAGTGAAGTGATTCAATTTATTACGGGTAAAAACCCCTTTTCCAAGGGGGGTATGTGAGCGCGAAATACTAAACTGGTAACATCCTTCAATCGGGTCAATTGGGGAAACGCACCCGCTACCACCAGTATTTCCCAAGATGTATACATATTCGTCATCACTCACTAATTGATACGCATCAACAAGAGTATTGTCATCAGATTGTTGACCTGGTGCCCAAACCTCAGATGTTACTGGATTGTTCGCGATGATCTCTTTCCCAATAAACCCTTTTGCCCACAGGCGTTTTTGCCCACCATGCTCTTGCTCCAACTCAATACCTCGAATGGAAATTTTATACCATTTGCCACTATGCCTATCAACTTCTGTAGTTGACCAATAGAGATAAATTCTGCCTTTGTGAACTAAGAGCTTGGGAACAGAAGCCGAAAAAGTATGGGCATCTCCCGGTACAGTTGAGCCTCCCAAGATAGGAATAGTGCCGCGGGAAGCATCAATCTTTTGCAACATGGGATTGTAAGGTGCAATGCATGCGGAGACCGTATCGGATTTTGCTTGATAAAAACCCATGCCAAAGCCTAGCTTACCTCCTAAACCTCGGGAATTACCGTAACACTCAAAGGCAGTCCAAATTTCATTATTGTATATGACGGCACTTTGATCGTAACCTGAATCAACCTTAAATTTTCCTCCTGTAAAATCCATTCCTACTGGAGGCGGTGGAGGAGCAAAGACGAAGGCTCCAGGCTGAAAAAGAGGAGGATGTGCAGTTTCTTTGAGTTCGGCGACACGGATGCCAAGCTCTTGAAAGGAACAAGGATCATTTTTGTCCTTAAAATGAATACCAAACCGCTGGAAATAATGTCCTCTTTGTTTGGGGATAGGATAAAACCGAACTGAATTGCAGCCACGGTAATCGTATTGTTTAATAAAATCATTAGGCATGAGCAAATCATTCTTACAGCGATGCTCTTTAGACCAAAAGACTGAATACGGCGATGGGGGACGATTAGCATTAATCGAAATCTCATAGTCAAGTTCTGATTGCTTAGCCTTGTCAATTTGTTTATTTGAGTTAGAAACAGATTTTAGGCAAGGTTCACTAAGCACAGGGCTAACCTTTCCGCTCTCAGGTAGAATATTCGCTAACCCTTTAAAATCATTAAGGCACGCAATCAAGATTAGGGAAAACGCAATTTTAATGGACTTTAACCATTTCCTTTGCTTATAAAGCATATCGTCTCCGGTTGAATTGCTCAAAATCTGGTTGAGCAGGACTGGAAGTGAGCATGCTCAAGTACTGGTTGTGTTGCTAAAACTTTGTGAATGGAGATAAAGAGACTTAGGATGGAATCATACCTTATTTTTTGGAGCTGAAACCAAGTAGGTTAGCTGTAGCAACGTATCCATTCAGGGGGTTAGCTTTCAAACCAAGCCGGGTTTATTATAGGTGAATTTATTTATGTCTGCCACAATATACCCGTAATGTGAAATAATTGATATTTGGGTTGCACTGAAATCAAAGTTGTGAGGTTTTCCCAAAAATGAAGCTTTATCACGCCCCAATTTCGCCAAACTCCCGCCGTGTCTGGATTACCCTGCTGGAAAAAGGAGTCGTGTTTGAACTTATTGAGCTTAAACTAGATGGAGAACAGTTTAACCCAGATTTTTTGGCAATTAGCCCTTTCCACCACATCCCTGTTTTGGTGGATGATGGCTTTAACATGGTAGAATCTTTGGCAATGTTGGATTATTTAGAGGCAAAATACCCCACACCTGCGATGTTGCCTACTGATGCCAAAGATTTAGCGATTGTGCGGATGGTGGAACTAGTGACAATTAACGAATTATTACCTGCCACACTCCAATTAACCCCCGTGATGTTTGGCTTGCCTGGAGCAGACCCAGAAAAAATTGAGCAAGCATTACAGAAAATATCAACCGTGCTGAAGTTTTTTGAGAGTCTTTTAGATCAGCGCCCATTTTTTGGCTCTCAAAGCATCACCCTCGCCGAATCTGTAGCTGGGACTGTAGTACCGTGGTTGCCAGGAGGCGGTGTTTCCTTGAGTGAATATCCCAAACTGAGTGGTTGGTGCGATCGCTTAACAGCACGTCCGGCGTGGCAAAAAAACCAAGCTACCCCAGAAATAATAGAAGCGTTTAAATCTCGCATAGCAGCTAGGATGGCACAGACGCCTTCACCTTAGAGAAGTTATGAAGTTTCGAACGCTCCTTCTTATCCTCGGACTCTTAGCAATTCCTGCTATCCTGATTGGAGTTTATAGTGCTGTGTCTGCTCCCCTACCAGAAGGTTTTCCACCGCCTACGCCTGCCGAAAAGATTGAAGTTAAGCACTATCCTGCCTACCGTTCTGTCACGGTTAGCTATGAGGGGCAGCTCAGTCAAGCAACTAATGCTGCTTTCGACCCCCTGTATCGCCACATTAGCTCAAACAACATTGCCATGACTGCTCCAGTCGAAACCCGCTATCCACTCATTACCTTGCAGGAGGGTGGTGGAGGCAAGCCTGATCAGCGTGGTCAAGCAGAGGTGTCATTTCTGTATCGCAGTAAAGACATCCATCCTCAGCAGGTTGCCCAGGGAATCAAGGTAGAAGACCATGTCCCGATGATGGTCGTCAGCATCGGCATTCAGGGAACCTACAGCTATGCTAACTACCAGCAACATCTAGAGCAGTTGCGGGAGTGGCTGACTCAGCATCCCGGTTATACAGTCGCTGGTCAACCCCGTTGCTTTTTCTACGATTCGCCCTTTATCCCAGACGCGCTCAAGCGAAGTGAGGTGCAGATTCCACTACGCCAGGAGCCTTCGTCAGGGACAGCGGGGATGAAGGCCCCCTTGAGTACAAATGTAGGCTAGTTGCTTGGGATCTAAATTTTTGGCTTTGGCAAAATCGACACCTTCCACCAGAGTAGACTGTGAACCGGATGAGGGCGTTTGAATAAATTGCTCAGATTGCGCTGACTTTGAGCTGACAAAAATTACCCCTTGCAAATCGGCCCCCGCCAGATTCGCCCCCCGCAGATCAGCTAGAGTGAGGTCGGCGTTGCGCAAGTTGACGTTTTCCAACTGGGCATTGCGGAAATTAGCGCTGGTGAGTCGAGTGGCCCTGAGGTCAGCATTGCGGAGATTGGCTCCACTCAAATCGGCTTGGGATAGGTCTGCTCCTTGCCAATCGGAGTCGGTCAAGTTGGCCAACTGCAACTGCGTTCCTAACGCACTGACCCGGCCTAAACGAGCGGCGTACAGATTGGCTTGGGTAAGGCTTGCTTCCCCTAAATTGGCGCCAGTGAGGCTGGCATTGGTTAGGTCTGCTTCACGCAGGTTGGCTCCAACCAGCTGAGTGCTGCTGAGGTTAGCCCCGGTCAAATGAGCATGAGAGAGATTGGCCTGGTTGAGGGTAGCACGGATGAGGTTTGTACGGTTCATCAAGACGCGGCTGAGGTTAGCACCGGTTAAGTCGGCTGCTTTGATCTGGGCGTCGCTTAAGTCGGCAATCAAATCGTCTGAGGTATCCCAGCGACCATCCTCCCTCGGTTCCCAAAAACGGCTACCGCGAAAACTGGCGTTGTTCAGATTTGCCGCTCTCAACTGAATTCCTGATAAATTGATTTTGTCTAGCACCAGGGTGAAGGAGGCAAAATCAGTGATCGTTTGACCCAGATTGGTGCGACTGAGATCGACAGCTTGGACTTTGCCGCTGTAAATCACGAGAATTTTGGCGATCGCCCGCTGGGTTGCCTGTAGCCGCTCGGCACGGAACGCGCGCGTCATGCGCGGGGTGCCAGTGTAGAGCCGAGACTCCAGCTCCTTCGAGAGGTACTGATTCAAGCGTTGCAAGTAGGGCAAAGCTTTGGAACCACTACTCGCTAGGGCTTGCTGAATCGAATCGAGCAGGGTATAATTTCTTTCCTGACCCAGAAGATCCACAAGGAACTGGAGTGCCTGCGGATTGTTGAGCGTCCCTAGTGCCAGAATTGCTCTTTGGCGCTCGTATAGAGTGGTGGGCGAGTAAGGGCTTAACTGTCTTACCAGTGCGAGAAACTGCTGGCGGTTGTGCCCCTCCTCCTCCCGCTTGTTTGCCTGAGTTTGAATGTAGACTTCCGTGCCTACCAAGGTTCCCAACACGGCAGCCATACTGAAGAGCGACACCAGCAGCAGCGTCAGGTTAGGGTGCTGGCGCATCCAGCTCCACAAACTGTACCGCCGAGCTTTTAGTTCTGGTTTCAGGACAATGCCAGCTCGCACTGCATCCGACGCAGCCTCAGTCGATTGGTAAGACATCTCCCGGCTGACGGGCTGACCACGCTTCCCCCCGCTTAAACTGCGATTTGCATCCAGGACATAAGTCCCTGCAAGACGGTCGTGAAGGCAGCGACGCTGGCGATCAAACCGGGCGCTCATTCCTTCTCCCAAAACCATCAAACCAGAAAATCCCGCCAAAATGCTTAAGGAGGGAAAGGCAGCAGTGTAGAGCCACAGCACATAGGCGATCAAGAGTGGCAAGCCCCAACAACCAACTCCTTCTCTTAGCACAACTCGAGGCATACCGGGAGGCTTAAGAGCGGCGGTCACGACCCGCACGCCAAACCAACGCTTGGGCAGGGTGCTGCCAGTTTTGGCCAGTAAATACAATTGCCAGCTGGTCAGCACCAGAGGTGCCACTAGGGCGACCAACCAAAACAAATTGGTCAGCGGTGCAACTTGGCGGTGATACAGCGCTCCAGGAAACGGGTTTCCTGCAGTAGGCGAGAGCGAACTCGAAGAGTCGCTCTCACCAGCAGGAATGTTTACGGTTCTAGCGATCGCGTCCTCCGTAACTGCTAGCACGGGGTTGAGGGGTACTTGCTTCCCAACTGACTGAGACTGGGTGTACATCCCAATGCCGAAGGGAATCAACGCACTGGCAACTACCAGTGAGACTTCAACAGCCCAAGCTACAAAGCGCCTAGTGACCAGTGGCAGCGGGTTGAATCGTTCCTGCCTGTCGGGGCGATCGCGATTCATACTTCTCCTCACACTTGGGGTCGCCATCACACAACTTCCTTTTAGGTTCTCCCCATGCCCAATAAGTGGACTTAGAAATAAATTAGTCTAATCTTTGGGCTTGTGTCTGAGATTTTAGCTAATGTCAGTCAATTTTGGGCTCAGGAACTAACGCCTTTAGCTATCGTCTATAAAACCACGGGTTCTTAGATTAAGATCGCTCTTTTAACAGTCGGAGACAGACGAGATGAAGACGCGCACAGATTGGCTGGTTGTTCCCACAGCCTTGGCAATAAATTTTGCTCTCACGGCTGCGACTTTGGCTGAGGTACCGGTTATGACAATTAATCCCAAGTTTCAGCCAGATCCGTTCGTTGTTCATGGCACCTCTGGGGGAGAAAAAAGCAGCGACTGCGGTAATATTGCCGCCACACCCAACCAAGTTATCCAACTTACACAGCCGCTGCCTTACTTGCACTTAAGCGTTCAAAGCGCTGGGCAGCCGACTCTTTTGATTAATGGCCCAGGGGGGCGCTTCTGTGTGCTGGGGGATTCTTACTCTGGAGACAAGCCGGAATTTTCTGGCTATTGGCAGGCGGGTAAGTACTCGCTTAATGTCGGCGATCGCGCCCAGGGTCAGCATTCCTATACGATCTCCATCTCGGAAAACCACAAACCTTAATCAAGTCTGTGAGTCAGAATATAAGAACTCCTAGAATGCTGAATTCTAACTTCTGGATTCTGAGTTCTACAAAAGACAGCTATGCGCTGCCTTAAATGGACGACATTTTAATCTTCCACTGAGTTAGCGGGTACTTCTACCGCTTGGATGTCAATTGTGCCGGGAGGCGTCAAACGGTTAAAATGGCCCTGATCCACCAACAGACGCTCGCCACAGTTGGGGCATTGCAGCTCGGTTCGATTTAACCCGGTAAATTCGTAACGGCAAACGGGACACTGGTCTTTAATCAGGTTGCGTTGCATCCACCAGCGAAACCCCAAGAACGATAATACTGGTGCCAGAAGGATGAGCCCAACCAGAATCAGAAACGATTTAACCAACCAGCCCAGACCCACCAACCCCAGCAACCAAATACCTGCCAAGAGGGTGAGCCAAGGTCGGATGTTAGAAAGATTGAATCGAAAAGTTTTGAGGCTCATCTGTCTTTCCTGCTGGAGACCCGCCTTATAGGCTACCACGCGCACCGCCTAGTTGCCTAATTCACCTGGGTGGCTGTTGCTTTAATCTGTGCTTAACAATCAGCAAACAGTTTCTACCATCAGAACCGCGTTCATATACTACCCGGTCTGCTAAGCGCCGCAAGAGGAACCAGCCATACCCTCCTTCCTGAAGAGTACCTGGCTCCGGCTCTTCTAAGGCATCAGGATTGAAAGGCTTTCCCTGGTCCCATATTCTAATCTCAAGCCGGTCAATCCACAGGGTTAGGTCAATGTCGATGGTTGTTTCCGGCGGTAAGGCACGATGAGCATGACGAACGGCGTTGGTAAATCCTTCTGCTAAGGCTAAGTTCAGGTGATAAAGTTGGCTTTCTGACCAGGAAAATTGAGATAAATTTTGCGAACAAAATTTCTCAAACCATTGTTGCACCTGGTTCAGAATCGTCAGCTCGCTCTTCACCGTCAGATGGTCTTGCTTCAACACTGCTGACCAATAACTAAAATAGACGCCTGTTGAAGCTTCTCAGCAGCACATGTGCGCAATAAGAGAGAAACTTACAGGCGTCAAAGCGCTGTTGCGTGGCTAGTTTAGAAAAGACCTAGCGTCAAGGATTTATCCAGGGGTAACGTGGCACCAATACCCAGCCACAGGGTAACCAAGGTGCCAATGAGGAAGAGGGTTGTTGCCACAGGACGCCGGAAGGGATTCTGGAACTTGTTGACGTTCTCAATAAAAGGAACAAAGAGTAGTCCCAAGGGTACAGAAGCCATCGCTAAGACCCCTAAGAGTTTATTGGGAAGAGACCGGAGAAGCTGGAATACTGGGTATAAGTACCACTCCGGCAGAATTTCTAGCGGCGTCGCAAACGGGTCCGCTGGTTCTCCAACCATGGCGGGGTCTAACACCGACAGGGCAACTATACAGGCACCCGTTCCCAGGATCACTACGGGGAAAATATATAGCAGGTCATTAGGCCAAGCCGGTTCGCCATAGTAATTGTGGCCCATACCTAGAGCCAGTTTCTCACGTAACTTTGGATCGCTTAGATCAGGTTTTTTCAGTGTTGCCATTGTTAACAGAGCTCTCCTTCGTAGGGTGAATCAAAACATTTAACATTAAATTACAAGGGACCAGAAATGCCTTGCTTGCGGATCATCAAGAAGTGAAGCAGCATGAAGACGGCAATCAGCCAAGGCAGCACAAACGTGTGCGCGCTGTAGTAGCGAGTCAGCGTCGCTTGGCCCACGCTCGAACCGCCACGCAGCAGTTCAGAGATAGTGGTGCCGACCACGGGAATAGCCTCTGGCACACCGCTAACGATCTTCACGGCCCAGTAACCAACTTGGTCCCAAGGCAGAGAGTAACCGGTCACGCCAAAGGAAACGGTGATCACGGCCAGGATGACACCCGTTACCCAGGTGAGTTCACGAGGCTTTTTAAACCCACCGGTCAGGTAAACCCGGAAGGTGTGTAGGATCATCACCAGCACCATCATGCTGGCAGACCAGCGGTGAACCGAGCGGATGAGCCAGCCAAAGTTCACGTCGGTCATCAAAGCCTGCACGGAAGTATAAGCTTCGGCTACAGTTGGCCTGTAGTAGAACGTCATCGCAAATCCAGTTGCAAACTGGATTAAGAAGCAAACAAGGGTAATCCCGCCGAAGCAGTAGAAGATGTTGACGTGGGGAGGTACGTACTTGGTAGTAACGTCTTCAGCAAGCGCCTCAATCTCTAGGCGTTCCTGAAACCAGTTATATATGTTTGAGTCGGTTACCTGCTTAGAAAACATGCAGCAAGAGTTCCTAAAAATGGATTGCGGTTGTTGAAACTACTCCAATCTCACCGAAGAGAGGGGAGGCTTTTCAAAGGTTTGAAGGCTAGGCTCGGCGGAAAGCTTAAGCTAATCGCAAGCCTTCGCTTCAGTTGCTGGAAATCCAGGCGGCTTTGATTAGGCTGCACTCAGGTCAGTTGAGTCACGGCAGCTGAGGGTTCCCAGCGACCGTTAGCAACTCGGTCTGCTGAAAGTAGTTCTATAAAAAAAGTAACATAATCGAGAGGAGGATTTCATGAGTGAGCGCGCTAACTGGGTGGGAGCACAATTGGGTTTGAGGGTGAAATTGAGGAGGGCGTTGATGCACAAACGAGTTTTCCGGGTTGGACTCTTACTGATAATGCCAATCCTGATCACAATGAGCTTGTGGGTACAACCGGCGGCGGCTTTGACGGAAGAACAGAAGCTTGTATCCGAAGCTTGGCGAATTGTTGATCGCGCTTACCTGGATGACACATTTAATCATCAGAACTGGTGGTCGGTTCGTCAAGAGGCGCTCAAGCAGCAGCTCAAAGACCAGGAGGGGGTCTACAGTGCGATTGAGCAAATGCTTGGTAGCCTTGACGAGCCTTTCACACGGTTATTGAAACCAGAACAGTACCGCAGTCTAAAAGTCATTACCTCTGGTGAACTGACAGGGGTGGGATTGCAAATTTCCCTCAATCCCAAGACGGGCACCCTGGAAGTGGTAGCCCCAATTGCAGGCTCACCGGCAGAAAAAGCAGGAATTCGGCCACGCGATCGCATCCTGAAAATTGATGGCATTTCCACAGCAGAACTAAGCCTCGACGAAGCTGCTGCTAGAATGCGTGGCCCGCTCGGCAGTGGAGTCACCCTGACTATGGAACGCGATGCAGAGGCTGTGGGCGAGATTCAGCTGGTGCGCGATCGCATTGCTCTTAACCCCGTAGTTGCACAATTGCGTTCCCTGCCAGAGGGGATGCCGATTGGCTACCTCCGCCTGACTCAATTTAATGCCAACGCTACAGCAGAACTGGCTCACGCGATCGCCAGCCTAGAGAAACAGGGAGCCGATGCCTATATTCTCGATCTGCGGAACAATCCGGGTGGCCTGTTGCAAGCAGGAATTGAAATTGCCCGCCTCTGGTTGGATGAAGGCACCATCGTCTACACTGTTAACCGACAAGGCATCTTGGGTAGCTTTGAAGCAATCAGATCGGCAATGACTCCCGATCCACTCGTCGTCTTGGTCAATCAAGGAACTGCCAGTGCCAGTGAGATTTTGGCTGGGGCACTGCAAGATAACGGTCGTGCCCAGCTTGTGGGAGAAACTACCTTTGGCAAAGGTTTAATCCAGTCCTTATTTGACCTATCGGATGGTTCTGGATTGGCTGTTACCGTTGCCAAGTACGAAACCCCCAAACACCGAGATATCAACAAATTGGGCATTAAGCCAGACCACCTGGTTCCCCTAGAGCCAATCACCCGCGACCAGCTTGGAACGGAGGCAGATCAGCAATATCAAGCGGCGGTGAAGCTATTGACGAGCAATGCGGTAGTAGCAGGTGCTAATTGACCGGCGTTAGAGCAGGGGTTTGGTTGGAAGTAAGTCAGCTTTATTTAGGCTAGCTACTTGCTGGTACGCCTGATTTATCGCCCGGCGGCCCCGGAGAAAGCCAGTATTGGCACCGGGACAAATATACTCGAGAGTTTCTGGTGTAAAGCGATCGAGCAGTAACTGAACGCTCTTGAGCTGCCGGGGCCAGTGAAAGGTTTTGGCAGTTCGCAGTGGTACCGGTTCACCCAGCTGGTTGGGGAGTAGGTGACGACCAGAAAACAACACTCCACCCTCACCAACGTAATAAAGGCAAGATGAGCCAGGAGAATGGCCCGGTGTCCAAATTGCCTCAGAGCTTGGGCTCAGAGCGAACTCGTGCCCAAACGTAGTTACCCTTAATCCGGGCAAAAGATAGGCTTCCTGCTCCTGGATCAGAACCCCACACTCAAAGGTTTGCTGAATCTGTCGCGTCTTCCCAATGCCACCCCGATGGGTGATAAATAGCCATCTCACTCCCCCTGATGAACGCAGAAAATTCTGGTTGGCCTCGTCCCAAGCCGGACAGTCAAGCAGGATGTTACCTTCGTTTTCTACAATGAGATAGGCGGTTCCTCCTAATGTATCCCGGTTTGGTGGAAACGCAAAAATGTTGTCAAAAACAGCCCGTGGTGGTTTGGGTACACTCGGCTGATGAGGCAAGGGATTTGGCGAAGAACCGGCAGTGAGGGGATCTGAGGAATCTGAGTACACGGTGGGTTGCTTTCAATGGTTGAGACGTTTCTCTTTCAGGTACTGAAGATAGCATGGCATTTTGGTTACTCCTCTTACTGGGACTGGTTAGCTATTTAATGGTGCAGCGCAGTGTCGCCGGTGTCACGCGAACGCCAGTCTGGATTTTGTGGCTGGTACTGATGACACCGGTATTGATCTGGCTCGCATGGACGGCAAAGTATGGTTCTCACCAGCCTCTGCCAGCCGCATTGATGATCGGGCCCTTTGTCATCTGCCCTGTTTTATATTGGCTGCTAATCCAATGGGGCCGTAGGGGCTCAAATCTAGCAGGGGCACATAAAGGCCAAGCCCCAGAATCAAAACCGGCTGTTGGGGCAACGCCGGAGCCTTTAGAGCTGCGTCCCTTGGCTCAAAGCGAAGAAACCCAGTTGCGCAATTGTTTTCCCTGGTCTGTATACTACATCCACAAAATTGAGTATCGGCCTCAAGCCGTAATCTGCCGGGGGCAGCTGAGAACAACGCCAGGAGTGGCTTACCAGAAGATTCGGGAAAATATTGAGGCCCAATTTGGCGATCGCTTTTTAGTGATCTTTCAAGAAGGTCTGAATGGGAAACCTTTCTTTGCCCTCGTTCCCAATCCCCAATCGCTTCGGGATGGTCAACGTTCAACCGAGCAATTAACGCGACCCGTCTTGGCTCTGGGACTGCTGGCAGCGACTTTGCTTACTACCACAGTAGTCGGGTTGGATCTTGTTGGTGTTAATATGGCAACACTGCAATCTAACCCAGCTGTGCTGCTGAGTGGACTGTCCTATGCCTTAGCACTGATGACGATCCTGGGCATCCACGAATCAGGCCATTACCTAGCTGCCCGGTTCTACAAAATTCGTTCAACGCTGCCCTACTTTATCCCGGTTCCTTTTTTCCTGGGTACGTTTGGAGCGTTTATTCAGATGCGATCGCCCGTGCCAGACCGCAAAGCCTTATTTGACGTTAGCCTTGCCGGTCCTCTGGCAGGCTTTGTAGTAACGTTGCCGGTACTGATGTGGGGGTTAGTTCATTCCACCGTCGTTCCCCTATCTGCTAAGTCGGGGATGTTGAACCCCCAGGCCCTCAATCCCCACTATTCTCTGTTACTGGCGCTGCTCAGTAAATTGGCCCTAGGCAGTCAGTTGACAGCTACCAACGCGATTGACCTCCATCCTGTGGCGTTAGCAGGTTTCCTTGGTCTAGTGGTGACTGCCTTGAATCTGATGCCGGTAGGACAACTAGATGGGGGCCATATTGTCCATGCGATGTTCGGGCTGCGTGCAGCTGTAGCGATTGGTCAAATTGCTCGACTCTTGTTGCTGGGACTCTCACTAATTCAGCCCGGCTTGTTGATCTGGGCAATCATCTTATTCTTTATGCCCATCAGCGATCAACCCGCCCTAAATGATGTCACTGAACTGGATAACAGGCGTGACCTTTGGGGGTTGCTGGCACTGACATTGTTAGTCCTGATTATTCTGCCCGCTCCCAAGTTGATCACCGATCTGTTACAGGTTTGAGCGAGATGGAAAAACAACTTATTCAAGTTATAGGTGGTGGACTGGCTGGGACGGAAGCAGCGTGGCAAATTGCGTTGGCTGGGGTTCCGGTAATTCTGCATGAAATGCGACCGCAGCGATTCAGCAGTGCCCATCACTCAGAACAGCTGGCGGAACTGGTGTGCAGTAACTCGTTTGGGGCCCAGTCGAGCGATCGCGCCGCCGGTCTATTGCACGAAGAATTGCGCCAGCTCGGTTCCATTATCATCGGCAAAGCCTTAGAACACGCCGTCCCAGCTGGTGGTGCCCTAGCCGTAGACCGGGGACAATTCAGCCACGACTTGACAGAAACACTCTCTCGTCACCCGTTGATTGAACTTCGTCGGGGGGAAGTTAATGAAATTCCAGCAGGAATTGTTGTCCTGGCAACGGGTCCCTTGACTAGCCCCCAGCTTCAGGAAGATTTGTGCCGTTTCACCGGCATGGAATACCTCAGCTTTTTCGATGCCGCTAGCCCGATCGTGGTTGGGGAATCGATCAACCGCAATATCGCCTTCCTCGCCTCTCGCTATGACAAAGGAGACGCCGCTTATCTCAACTGCCCGATGAATCGGGAGCAGTACCTGCGATTCTGGCAAGAACTTTGTTCAGCCGAACAGGTAGAATTAAAAGACTTTGAGCGTGAAAGTGCCAAATTCTTTGAAGCCTGTCTGCCAATTGAAGAGCTAGCGCGGCGGGGGGAAGACACGATGCGCTATGGTCCCTTGAAGCCTGTGGGTCTGTTTGATGCTCGTAAGGGAGACTTCCGCGCCCCAGAGAATCAGTCGGAACGACCCTACGCGGTGGTGCAGCTACGGCAAGAAGACAAAGCGGGTCAGTTGTGGAACATGGTGGGATTCCAGACGAATTTGCGCTGGGGTGAGCAGAAGCGGGTGTTTCAGCTGATTCCTGGTTTGTCAGAGGCGGAATTTGTCCGGTTAGGGGTGATGCACCGTAACACTTTTATCAATGCCCCCCAGTTGTTGCAACCGACGCTGCAATTTAAGCAACGTTCTACTGTGCTAGCAGCTGGGCAGCTGATTGGTACTGAGGGCTATACGGCAGCTGCTGCTGGGGGCTGGCTGGCTGGAACGAATGCGGCGCGGCTTGCCTTGGGATTGGAGCCATTGACGCTACCGCCAACAACAATGATGGGGTCACTATTTGAGTTCATCAGTTCTGCCTCGCCCAAACATTTTCAACCAATGCCGCCCAATTTTGGCATTTTGCCGTCCATGAGTGAGCGAATCAAAAACAAGCAGCAACGCTATGGGGCTTACCGCGATCGCGCCCTGGCTGACCTCGGCAGCTGGCGTGCCGGAGTCTGACGCATGGATAGCAATTTCTTCGGGCTCTAGAAGCTAGTGAGAAATCAGACGTGTTCGTGGAGTGTTACCGCAGACGCTAGGAATAATTTAGTGCTATACTATGAAAGTTCAAGGGCATGTAGCTCAGTGGATAGAGCATCAGATTCCGGTTCTGAGGGTCGGGGGTTCGAATCCCTCCATGCTCGTTTAATATAGTTTGAATTAAATTTTATCTTTACTGACAACTTTGTAGAGATCTATACCTACGTCTGACAGATAAACATATTACTGTAGATCCAGAAAAAAGTACTACTTCAGCTCAACCTGAAACTATCAAGCTAGGTTAGGGCGTCGTTCCCACTTGAGGAAATTCACACCCTCCTCAAATTTACAAGAGTTACTCTTTTCAGCAGTCGGACATCTGAAAAGCAACTGTTTACAGGTAGTACTAAAACCGAGTCATTCTGAAACCTGAATCCTTATTAACTTATGATAAAAACTTTCCGTAAATTTATACCCAAACCCTATCAGCATTTTATGCAAGCCAATATGCGAGCAGTGGCAAGTTATTCCACAATCGCCCGTGGTTTTTTACGTAATCAAAACTGGCAACTCGGCGCGGGCAACCTGGGAGCCGATGATTCGTCTAATGTTAGGGTTTCGGCTGATTCTTCCAATCCATTACAGTTGTACTTTGATTCACACACAGAGGGAAGAGGCATCTGGAAATGGAAACACTATTTTGAGATATATCATCGTCATTTTCAAAAGTTCATTGGACAGGAAGTTCACATTTTGGAAATAGGAGTATATAGTGGAGGGAGTTTGGATATGTGGAAATCCTATTTCGGGCCGAAGTCCCGGATCTACGGCGTAGATATTGAAGAGGCTTGCAAGGAGTACGAAGACGAGTCAGTGAAAATTTTTGTGGGTGATCAGTCAGATCGCAACTTTTGGAAGCTCTTCAAAGAGGAAGTTCCAGCAATCGATATCATCATCGATGATGGTGGGCACGAGACTCACCAGCAAATTGTCACTTTAGAGGAAATGCTGCCTCATTTACGACCAGGTGGAGTCTACCTTTGCGAAGATGTGGGTGGGTCTTTCAATCGGTTTGCTAGTTATATAAGTGGATTTACTTGGAACCTGAACGCCTTAAATGAAGCGAAAGCAGACACAGATGAAAACGGGAGATTTCGCTTCACATCTATCCCAACACAATTTCAGGCTAGTGTTCACTCTGTACACTTGTATCCCTTTGTAACAGTAATCGAGAAAAATGAGAAGCCAATGGATGAACTTGTGGCGCCAAAGCATGGAACTCAATGGCAGCCATTTAAGTTCAAGTAGGTCGGTGCGAAATCACCTAATTATATGGGTTACCGCAACCGCAAGCGACCGAAATGGGGACGCGCAACGTTTGTGTAAGCCGGGTTTCATAGCTGTGAATCTGGACTCGACTTGTCCTGAAAGCCCTTAACAATGCGGGATAGTTCCGCCTTCTCATCGACGGTAACGCGGGTAGGAGAGCCACTGATTATCCGTTCGTAGTTGCGGAAGGAATCCGTAATTTCGGGTCCATCTGCATTGATTGTGTACTCGCGGATTCCTTTATCATGCCAGGAGCCCCGCATTTTAAAGACGTTAATCGCCCGAGACATTTCCCCGCGAATTTCCACGTACTGTAGCATTAAAATCGTGTCCGTAATCGTGGAAATATGGGAGTCTGTAATGGAATTAGCCCCCATAAATTGTTCAGTTGTGTTGGTGAAAAAGCCAGTAATTTCCTCTTGCTTGGCATAACCTGTTACACCAATCACAAACTGCCGAAAGGCATTATTGCTTACCCCACGAGCTAGGGCTGAGAGCGAGTCGATTGCAATCCGTGACGGCTTAAATTCTGCAATTTCTGACTTAATAATCTGCAAGTGGTCTTCCAACCCAGCTGATTCGGGATAGGAACAGATAATTTTCAGCAGACCTTGATCTTCCAAATCCTCAAATTCAATCCCCCAAGAAGATGCATTACGGGACAGTTGGGCGCGAGATTCTTCGTAGGCAAATAATATCGCACGCTCGCCTTTGATACAGGCATTTTGCAGGAACTTGCTCACCAACATCGTCTTGCCAGAACCAGTCGCTCCCGTCGCCAGAATAATCGAATCTTTGAAGAAACCGCCGCCGCACATTTCATCCAGCGTTTTGATGCCAGAAGATACCCGCACACTGGAAGACCGCTGAGTCAGTCGCATCGCTCCCAGTGGGAAGATATTAACCCCATCATTCGTAATCGTAAAAGGATACTCGCCTTTCATGTGGGTTGAGCCGCGCAACTTGAGGATTTCAATCGTGCGGCGGCGGCGTTCTCCTTCCAAAACATTACGAACAATGGCTACATTATCTGAGACAAACTCTTCCACCCCAAAACGCGCCACTGGCCCATATTCTTCCGTCCGCTCGGTGGTCATAATAGTAGTGACACCAATCTGTTTGAGACGTGCTACCAGACGAAAAATCTCGCGTCGCACGATTGAAGCAGCCTCATACTGCTGAAACAACGCCGTAATTGAATCGATGGAAACTCGTTTTGCCTGATATTTACGAATTGAGTATTGCAGCCGCTCAATCAGAGCAGAAAGGTCAAAGTTGCCGACAACATCCTGACCTTCTGGGTCAGGGGAGGCATCTAGAATAAACAACTTACCTCGATCAATTAAGCGTTGCAAATTCCACCCAAAAATGTAGGCGTTTTTTATAATATCGCTTGGTGATTCTTCAAATGTGACCAACACTCCAGGTTCATTAAAATGGGTGATACCGTTATAGAGAAACTGAAGTGAAAACAAAGTTTTTCCAGTACCAGACGTACCGCTTATTAAGGTAGTTCTACCAAGCGGAAGGCCGCCATGACTAATATCATCGAAGCCCTCAATCATCGTGGGAATTTTCTCCACACCCAGGTTTAGCGGTTCCTGTTGTGGCGCTACTTGGTTAGTATCATTCATCGCTTCCTCTCTCGGCGCTGAATTGTTGTTCTTTTTCACTCAGTTCTTCGTACAGCAGATCTAATCCAATCAATACCTTTTCCCGGTCTGAAAGATCGCCAATGATTTTGCGAACCGGTGGTGGCAATACTTTAGCTAGGGTCGGCGTTGCTAAAATTTTATCTTCCTCCGCCAGTTGAGGACTTTTTACCACATCGATAACTTTTAGAGCATAAACGCCTTGAAACTCCTGCTCTAGGAGATTTTTGAGGGTTCTTAATGCTCGGACTGAGTTAGGGGTATTCCCAGCAACATAGAGCTTGAGAACATAGGTTTTTTTTAGCGCATTCATAGAGGCAGTAGTGGTTTTATGGATAAGAGGGGAGAAAGGGATAATGCTTGAAGGTTAAAATTCTTTAGGAATGGAACAACGATACAGTTCGCATAAGTGAGCTAAAATATCGATCAGGGTTAAGCGGTAATCGAGTAACAATTCATCACTCCGTCCTTCCAATTTTAGCTTTTTGGAAAATTCCTCGATGATTTCCATATGAAGTTCAATAATTTGAGGCACAGGAATATCGGTAGAAAAAGCTGTATTAATTAATGTGTCTATCTGCTGTTTAGCTGTTAGATCTGCCGCAAAATAATTGATAACAATCTGGCGGTAATCTGATTTGAGTTGCTGTAAAAATGCCTGCTGTTGTGCGGCTGACATTTGCTGAAAAAAATGCTGGTTTTTTCGTTTATGGTTTCCATTCATGCTGAGAAAATTGTCGGGCAATTATTCAACTGGCCCACCATCACCAGTAAGGATGGGCCGAAGTCGATAATCAGGCTATAGTTGGGTGATGCGTGTGGTCGATATTGCTATTGCGTATTGATACCTACTTAAATAGAGATTTTGATCTCACTCCTTAATTAAGATACTTAAACGAAAATAAACCATTGTCTCGTTGTAATTCATTATAATTCTCAAAGGCTCACAGTCCCTGCTTTGGCTCCATAATTGATCTAGCTGTGATTCTCGGTGAGAAGTCAACAACCCGGCACCAACCGCTTAGGCGGTATGGTGTGGGCTTGAAAAGAGTCCTAGTTGACCAGATTCAGTCCCTTGGGACTACGTTAGCGGCAAGAGTTAAAGACCTACCTTGGGATGCGCGCCAGTCCCAAGCTCTAGAACTGGAAGATTAAACAGCCTTAAGGGGTTAAGGCAGTGTCTTTCGGATAGTTACCGACCGCTAACATTATCGAGGCAAACTTAACTCCCTTCGGGGAAGTGTGCTGTGTAAGCAGAATCAACTCGTCGCTATGCGTACAGGACAAACGATATCAGTTGGCAATTGCCCCAACGAAAGTAGATTGCAAAACTACCCGGTGAGAGGGGTGCTGAAGGAGGGTTTCCCTCCGTAGGCAACCCCCGAACCCGAAGGGTGTCAAGTAGTTCCAAGGCGGTAGCGACATCAAAGTTTTGTACCCCAATTTTTCGGAAGCCATTGATATACGGTTCGCCATTCACCCCAGACCGTCCTGTAAGGCGGTCTGGGGTGAATGGCGATTGAAAGGTGGCAACAACCACTTCTGGGCGAATTATTTCAAGTCGGTTGAAGTTTTAAGCAGAATAGCTGTCAAATGCGAACTCGCGCGCTTCATGATTTTATTGTGACCGTACCCACCTGCGTAGAGGCGACCCGTCTTGCAGTGGTGCTGGAGATTTTCAGTAAGGGGCAGTGCGATCGCTTGGTAGTAGTGAGTGAGCAGCAATACCCCATAGGGGTAGTGAATCTGCGGCGCTTAATGCCCCAGGTGATGAGTTCATCCGAGGATGTTCGGGGCTCTTCGCCGAGTCGCTCTTACTTAAATGTGCAGCAACCCCTGTATGGGCTAGGTTTAGGTCTTGTGGAACCTATAGTAACAATACCAGCCCAACTGAGTGTAGAGCAATTTGGAGCCTACCTCCGAAACCAGCCTGACAAAACCAACACAGGCGTTGATTGGGCGCTGGTAGACTCAGATGGCAAATTCTTGGGGCTGGTGGATAGTCCACGCCTGTTGCAATATTTGGCGATATCGCCACCTTGGGCGATGGATACCGACGAGCGAGAGCGCGATCGCGTCGTTGGATGCGTCGATTCACTGGTTGAGCTGTTGGAAAGACTGCCTTGGCCTGTGATGTTGCAAACTGATGCCGGTGAGGTGGTAACGCAAAATCCAGCTTGGTTGCAGCAGTTCGGAGCCTTGAATGAGCCAGAACAGGTAAGACTTGAGGTGGAAGCGATACTGGAAACCTCCTGTGCATCTGAAGCAGTAGGCAGACAGCAGGCAGAGGTCAAAAATCAGAAAATTTTTGCGGCTTCATCCTACCCTACACTGTGGTCAGGGCTACTTTACGGAAACGTCTCCGGTGAAAGCCCTAAGGGAACGCTTCCTATATACGTCGAAGCTCCGGATATAAACCCATTGTCGGCAGCGGCTTCCTCCTCCCGGTGCCAGCTGGGCAACCAACCGGGTAGCTGCATCTGCATCTTTTCCGGACAAAATGGCCAGGAGCGAGTCTGGCAATTTGTCAAAATCCCGCTGCATGTTTCAGTTGTCAGTAGTCAATTGGACAACGAACAAATCTGGGTATTGCTGGCTAATGATGTGACCGAAGAGCAGCAGCTGGCATCGGAACTGGCGGCAAAGAATGCCGATTTAATCCAGCTCAACCGGCTGAAGGATGAATTTTTAGCTTGTATTAGTCACGAACTGAAGACGCCCCTTACCGCCGTTCTAGGGTTGTCTAGCCTCTTGAAGGATCAGGCTCTGGGCCAGCTGAATGAGCGCCAAGCTCGCTATGCTCGACTGATTCATCAAAGCGGTCGCCAACTGATGATAGTGGTTAATGACATTTTGGATTTGACCTGCATGGAGACGGGACAGCTGCAGCTCGAGTTGATGCCGGTGCAAATTAGAAGCGTTTGCGATCGCGCCATCCAGCAGGCAAGGGCTATGGAGGTCGAAACCAAGCAGCCTTCCAAGGCAGGGGCACCGCTGGAAGAACGCCCTTGTGAGCATCGCTTCACCCTCTTAATTGAACCCGGCCTAGACAGTTTCGTGGCGGACGAGTTGCGCCTGCGCCAGATGCTTGTCCACCTGCTTTCCAACGCCTTCAAGTTTACAGAGACAGGGGGCGAAATTGAACTGCGGGTGAGTCGTTGGGAAGGTTGGATTGCTTTTACCGTCTGGGATACTGGGATTGGCATCCCCGAACATAAGCAGCACTTAATCTTTCAAAAATTCCAACAACTCGAAACTCCCCTCACCCGACAAGTTGAGGGAACAGGTCTCGGTCTGGTCTTAACCAGAGCGCTGGCCCGCCTGCACGGTGGAGATATTAGCTTTTTGTCCAAAGAAGGTAAAGGTAGCCAGTTTACGTTGCTCCTACCGCCCAGCCCCCCCAAAGCTGGCTTCGCCGATGGGGAGGCATCCCCCCATCACCCTACTTCCTCGAAACGCTTGGTGTTGGTCGTCGAGGCAGCACCCCGGTTTATTGAAGATTTGACCGAGCAACTGACCAGTTTAGGCTATCAGTTTGTAATTGCCCGCTCAGGAACGGAGGCACTGGAAAAAGCCCGACGATTGCAGCCCGCAGCCGTCTTCCTGAACCCGTTGCTGCCTCTGCTGTCCGGTTGGGATGTACTGACGCTACTAAAATCCGACGCGGCAACTTGCCACCTCCCTGTGATTGTGACAGCGACGGGAGCTGATAAGGATCAGGCATTCTCAAACCGAGCTGATGAGTTTTTGAGTTTGCCAGTGCAGCAGCAGGTGTTGCAACAAATACTGGCACGCTTTTGTGCTAGAATATCTCTCTACCGACCTGATGGGGGCGGTTCTCAAAGCGCTCGTACTGACACAGCACTGATAATTCTGCGGTTAGTCACTCCTTACCCCTCACGCCTCCCTGGGGTTGAAACACAAGGGGGATATAACCCCTCTCTGGGCTTGAAACACAAGGGAGATCTCAATTACCGGATTTTAGAAGCTGATGATCTAGACCAGGCAGAACTCCTGGCTCGAATTTGGCAGCCGCATGTGGTTTTACTTGAGCGAGGGATTCCAGACCCTGTTGCTTACCTGGAAAAACTAAGTCAGCACCCGAGTTTGAAAAGTCTACCCCTTGTCACCCTCGATGCAATCACCACGCACGAAGCCAACCAGGTGACTGGGCTTTCCGTCTTTCCTTGCTTAACATCAGCTCAAGAACTGGGGACAGAGGCATTATTGTCGGTTCTAAAAATTGCAGCTGGGATTAGCTGGAAACCCAGCCTCTTAGTGGTAAATTTTGCCACCCTACCAGATTTGGAATCTGACTCCTCACTCCTCCCTGGAATTGAAACACAAGCAGGATCTCACTCCTCCTGTGTCGCTATCGGGTCTGAGTGGTTCCAGGCTCTGATTCAGTACCTGCAGACAGCTGGATTCAAAGCGGTGATGGCTCGCTCTTGGGCGGAAGTGCTGCAACAAATTCGACAACAAAGCGTTGACTTACTGCTGATTTGCTTGGGTGACTCAACACTCGCTCCGGGCGTGCTAGCGGCATTGAGGGCTTTGGCTGGGCAGCATAATGTACCGCCAGTTCTGGTACTGGAGCAGCGATTAAGTCAAGGTGAATTCGGGCAGCAATTTCACCATTACCAAGAGGGGTTAGGGGCATCCACCCCTACTCCCAAGGATCGCGTTGTGGGGCGATTTAGCCCAGCTACTGCCAAGTCGGATGCAGTTGAGTCTTTAGAAACCGTCTTAGGAGCGATCGCTACCCAAATTTTGCCTCCATCCTTATCAATGGCAGAATTGTTAAGTGAAATTAATCAAACATTAGCCGCAAGAAGAGGGTGTAGGGAAGAACCACATTGTTCGCTGTGCCTAGGGGTAAGTTTTAGCTACTTCAAGCATTAGCTGCCATTCCCCTGTTTGGTGATTCCAGACTGGTAAAGTCGTCTCGCCTACAACATACGGTCCCCAGTAACTACCAGACCCATCCTGGGCAAAGGCCACTAAAATGTCACCCTTTTTGAGCTTCAAGTTGCTGTCAGGCAGCGATAGAAGTAACCCCTTGCCACTCCCTTCCCCCGGTGCAAAATCCCAGTGGGCTGGTTTACCATAAGTGGGCTGTGCTGAAGACGAAGACCCAGACCGCCGCGCCAGCAGTGCCAGCCGCACTGGCTGATCAGTTTGATTACTCATCCGCAAAGACCCTTGACTCGACGCCAGAGCAGCTGGATCAGGACGAGACACTGGTGGATTATCCTGTTGTACCAGCTCAATTGGTTTTGACACTGTAGAAGAAAGCGACGAGGTTTCTGGTGGTGTTGGCTCAATCGATATAGTGAACCGCAGCCATACCACCAGCAGCCCCACAAGTCCTAACAAACAAGCAAAAATAACGGCAGGATAGACTGGCACTTTCGTATTCATAAATTTTTGGAAATAAACATTTTTTATAGTTTTAGGCTTAACAAACTCCCAGGCGGTGATCTGTAGCGGCAATTTTTATTACTATCGAAACAGGCTTAATGGAAGCACGACATCCTAGCAAAGGCAGATTTGTTAGGTCAGCTTTTGATCTGTCACACTCAAAGGATCTAGCGTCAGCTATGCAAAATACCCGTCTCAATAGTCTCGTTGATAGCGTCACTAGGCAGTTGGGGGCATGGTTTCTCAATCCCTGGCGGCGGCTATCGTTGCTGGTGATGAGTCTATTGTTCGGCTTTTTTCTGGGAACGGCAATTTCTACCACATCTGGACAAACAGCTGAGTGGGACATCATTGCAGCTGGGATTTTAGTGGTGTTGACGGAGGTAGTCAGTCGGATTTTTTACAGTCGTAACCGGCAGGCGAAGCCAGCGCTCTGGTTAGAAGTATTAAACCTGCTCAAAGTTGGCCAGACTTACAGCCTGTTTATTGAAGCCTTCAAACTGGGTTCCTAGTTTTATGCAGCTTCCTCAGAGTTCATGGCTGAATCAAATTTTGGCAGATGGGGCAGCAACCCAGTGGCAACAGATGGCAATCCATTCGGCACTGGCAGATGAGTTACGCGCAAAAGCCTTTGGCATTACACCGGAAAATGTAGGTGAAGTGCTTTTGGCGCGATCGCACCTCCTGAGATCTGTCTACCCAGGCTTAAGCCAATTTTGCCAAAATACCCATCACCTGGAACAACGCCAGCTATTGTCAACCGTCTGGAACCTGTGGCTACCTTTGGCAATGCAGTTGGTGTCGTATCGGCAGCAACTGGGACGACCCCTGATTCAGGGAATTTTAGGAGGACAAGGCACGGGCAAAACCACAATGTCCGCGATTCTGACCTTAATTATCAGCCATCTGGGATACCGCACCCTTAGCCTGTCTTTAGATGACCTGTACAAAACCTATAGCGATCGCCTTGCCTTGAGAGAGCAAGACCCCCGCTTAGTGTGGCGTGGTCCACCCGGAACCCACGATATCCAGTTGGGATTGACTGTGCTGGATCAGCTGCTTACGTCTGTACGAGCGACTCCGATTCAAGTTCCTCGCTTTGATAAATCTGCTTGGGGGGGTGCTGGGGATAGACGAGAACCAGAAGTCGTGGAGGGCGCAGACATTGTGCTATTTGAAGGTTGGTTTGTCGGCGTCCGACCGCTCAATCCAGCTGCCTTTGATACTGCGCCGCCGCCCATTGTGACAGCCACTGACCGGGAATTTGCTCGTGATATGAATGCCCAGTTAAAAGATTATTTACCTTTGTGGGAGCGACTAGACCGATTAATGTTGCTCTACCCAGGTGATTATCACCTTAGCCTTGAGTGGCGGCGGCAGGCAGAACATCAAATGATTGCCGCCCAGGGTAAAGGCATGACGGATGCTGAGGTCGAGCAATTTGTAGAGTATTTTTGGCGATCTCTCCACCCTGAGCTATTCATCAAACCGCTGACAAACCATCCCAACTGGGTCGATTTAGTAATTGAAATTAATCCAGATCATTCGACTGGTGCAGTTTATCGACCGGGCGATACTACGTGAGCTAATAAAATACACAATGCCTCCGATGTGGTTCTCTAGCTTTTTCGAAAAAGAAAGAGTGGTCAACTAAATCCCTAGCCTCTTGAGATCATTTACCTTAATTAGTCAAAATTATGCCAATTTAAAGCTAACAGTTTTCTCAAATAAAATCTGTGCTCATATAGTGGTTTTTTCCAAATTTGGAGAGAAAACAAAGCTTAAATCTTCCATTTTTTTTGTTTTTAACATTAACAATATTAAGCCATCACTACATATTTACCACTACCCAAATGCTATTTGGCTGTCTTCAGCACGAGTTTTTGTAACACAACCCTCAAGGCTTGCTGGAAAATCCAGATTTAGTCTAAACTCCAGTTATTACCATCTCAGTCAAAAGGAACGCATATGAAAGTACAAGCTTATGCTGTCATGTCTCCCAAGTCAGAGCTAGTGCCGTTTGAATACGATCCACAGCCAATGAACCCGCAAGAAGTGGAAGTGCGCGTTCAGTACTGCGGTGTCTGTCACAGCGATCTAGGAATGATTGACAACGATTGGGGAATGAGCACTTATCCGCTCGTACCAGGACACGAAGTCGTTGGTGAAATCACAGCCGTAGGAGAGCAAGTTAACGATCTCAAAGTCGGACAACGTGTGGGTGTTGGCTGGCAATCTGGTTCTTGCCAAGTCTGTCATTATTGCCGTCGTGGGAAAGAACACCTATGTGTAGTTCATCAAGAGGACACCATTGTCGGACGCCATGGTGGATGGGCAGATACCGTCCGCGTTCAGTCTCACTTTGCCATCCCCATGCCGGAAAACTTAGACTCCGCCCTTGCTGGTCCGCTAATGTGTGCTGGCACTACTGTCTGGACACCGATGACACATTATGGTGTACGTCCAGGGATGAAGACAGCTGTTCTGGGTGTAGGTGGGTTAGGACATTTAGCAGTTCAGTTCTTGGCTAAGTTTGGCACAGATGTAACCGCTATTAGTTCCTCTCACAATAAAGAAGAAGAGGCCCGAAAACTAGGCGCAACTGACTTCATTGCCACACGCGGCACTGACGAACTGGCCAAAGCCGCAAGTCGGTTTGACTTTATCATCTCAACTGTCTCAGCGGACGTGGACTGGAATCAGTATATTGCAGCTCTCGCTCCCGAAGGTAGACTATGTATTGTGGGTATACCTGAAAGCGAATTGAAACTAACTCCATTTCCAATTATTCACGAGCAGCGATCGGTCAGTGGTGGTCGTGCAGGTGCGCCTAGCGACACGGTAGCCATGTTGGAGTTCTGCGCTAAACATGGGGTCGCACCGATGTGCGAGCAGTTTGACATGAAGGATGTAAATCAAGCTATTGATCGCGTTCGTAGCGGTAAAGTGCGCTACCGTGCGGTTTTAGCACGTTAAACAATTGTAAGGGTGCCTTCGCTGATATCTTGTGATCTGAAAATAGAGGGCAAGGTTCAATAGTCATTCGGGAATAAACCAATCCCGGATGGTTGTGGCACGCTATTGACCGCCGAACTGGTCAGGTTTTAGCATGCGTATTCGGTAGGCGGAATGACGAAGCATTTCTTCAACTCAAGAGGCTACTAGAACCCTTCGACATCAAAAGATTTTGTACGGATGGATGGGGTGCTTATCAACGACATCTATCAGAGAAGATGCATGAAGTGGGTAAACGGAAGACCCAAAAGATTGAGCCCAAACATCTTAGACTATTAATTTAAAAGCAAGCAACAAATCGACAAGATCACCCTCTTTGGGGCAGGAAAAATTGAGAGTAGCAATCGCTTCGAGGAGGTCTTCGGTAAATGTATTACGCTCCCTACCTCATTTGAATAGTCCTCTCGCATCGCGCTCATAGCTTTTCCTTTCCAAAGAAGGAAAGAATTTGCTCCACTAGATAGTCAGGACGCTCTTCAGGGATATAGTGACCGCAATCTGTTACCACGCCGCCGCAGACGTCAGAGGCTGCCGCCTGCATCGTGTGGAGCATCTTGGTGTTTGTAGCTTTTTCTCCACCCAATGCCAGAACAGGCATCTTCAGCTTTGTCTTCACGTACTCCTTGTTCTGAGTTATGTCATCGAAGACTGCACGGTAGTACTCAAACCCGGACCGCATGGCTCCAGGGGCGGAGTAGCAGCGGACGTATTCATCGATATCAGTCTCGCTAATTGACTCCGGGTTCGCCGACTTCGTCCGGAAGAACCAAGACAAGTACTGCCGTTCCCGCCCCGCCGTCAGCTCCTGCGGCAGGTCAGGAACAGCATGAAAAAAGAACTGCCATGTTTTCGACTCACGCGACAACTGAAACGCTTGCTCCGGAGTGACGCCAGGGATAGCGGCGTCTAGAACTACCAGGCGGCGCACGCTATCCGGGTAAGCGGCGGCATAGGCATAAGCGACCCACGAGCCAAGATCATGCCCGACCAAGAAGATGCGCTTCAAGCCGAGCTTGCCTACTAACGAGTAGATGTCGGCAGCGACGGTTCGTGAGTCGTAGCCGCTCTTTGGCTTGTCAGAATCGCCCAAGCCACGCATGTCCAGGGCAATGACGGTGTAATGCTGTGCCAAAGTAGGCATAACTTTGCGCCATGCGTACCACGTTTGGGGCCAACCAGGCAACAGCACGATGGGTTCGCCTTGGCCCCCCGTGACATAGTGCAGACGGATGCCGTTTATGCTTGCGGTGTGATGAGTAAACGTCTTCGCAAAACTCGTTGCATCAAAACTTGCGTTTTTGTTCGTTTGCATTTGCATTTTCTCTTTCAGACTCTCGTCCGCTTAATTCCTCAAGGGCTTGACCAAAAAAATTTCAACTTCAACTGTCTTTGGATTCAGTTGCTTTAGAGCTGCTCTACTCACTCGTTGGAGTTGCGATTCTTTTTTTAGTTCTTTAAGCACGGTGCTAGTACTTTCATGCAATACTCGTCTGGATCTCGAATTCCACTTCCGTTGAGTGCCATATTAACAAGTTGTTGTTTCACTTGACGTGATTGCCCAGCATAAGCATAATTGAGCATAAATGTTCTACCTTGGCAGAACTCCCCTCAACACATAAACCGCTGCTTACCCTGGCAAGTCTTACCATTCTTAACAATATCGAAGCTCTGACAGTAAGGACAATGAAGTACTTGTAATATCATTGTTGTCTCAATAAAGTTGATGCTGCTACCTTCTCTAGTAAAAAGTTAGCACATCAACACCTCTACAACATCCTCATGGGGCAATCACCCTGGCGCTTTCAGAGGGGCTGGATTGTTGGGGTTGATGCTACTTGGCACTTGGTGAGAGCACAGTACGACTACCCCAAGTCGATAAAAAGTCCGCCCTGTAGCGATCGCGCCTTGTGTTGTGACCAGCATCGACTAGGAGCGTGTCGCCCGTCATGTAAACGGTGAGGTCGCTTGCACAACACGACCCTCGCGACGTCGTCGGGGACACCGATCCTGCCCTTGGGCAGCATCTGAGCCATCTGCTCGTCGTTCAGACCTGAGGACTCACGGCAGGGCGAACGCATCTTAATTCCTCCAGTAGCAAAAGAATAGGATAAAAATCGTAAGCGTTCAGGGGGCGCAAAAACGATGCAAAACAGAACGACGTTGAATCAAACAATGAAGTAATAAAATTAAGCAGCTTTTAAAACGTCGTCTTCATCAGAAGGAGCAGATAGGCATGGGAGC